>Ga0101943_1000100_pt1 | contig 241209 bp, 237 predicted proteins | sample DewCreD2012metaG_5_FD_75244 | JGI IMG/M metagenome (GOLD analysis project Ga0101943, IMG submission 75244) | Hot spring sediment bacterial and archeal communities from British Columbia, Canada, to study Microbial Dark Matter (Phase II) - Dewar... ... | reverse complement strand
CCGCGTCACCGGGTCCGAATACGTGGGCCCCATCGTGGTGGGGAGGAAGCGCGTGATGCGGATCACCTACGACCCAGGTAATACCAGTAATAAAGGTGGATCTGCCGAGTACACCACCGAGATCACGCAAGTCGTGAACCTCGCTGGTGCGTTCCTGTACACCGTACGGGACAGCGATGGGGATGAATACTACAACTTCCTCGACGCAGACGGGATCAGCCGTGTGGGCGCCAATATGAAGTCCTGGAAGGTCTCCTATCGGGAGGGGCGGCTCCTCCTTCCCTTCCCTCCATGTCCCGGAATCACCTGGAAGAATCAATGGATCCAGCAGACCACTTCCGGCGGAGCGATCTGGCGATACACGGAGACGAGCAAGATCGAAAGCGTAAATGAGTCAGTTTCTACCCCTGCGGGGAACTTTGCCCAGGCACTGAAGGAAGTGAGACTCATCAACGGGGTCGAGGACGGGAGCAATCGAACGACTCAATACCTCATCACGAACTGGTGGGTGCCAGGTTCCGGCGCTGTCCGGTCCATCCAGGAAAATCCCCAGACAAAGGAACGCTGGGTCACTGAACTCCTCTCTGCCACACTTCCGACACCTTAAGAGGGATCAGAGCCGGTGAAAGGGAAGGGCTTTGGTGGGCCGTGAGGGACTCGAACCCCCGACGCCCGGGTTAAAAGTGCGTGAACGGTGTTCCGCCCTGTTTCCTACAGTTCCCGGAGTTCCTGTCCTGTGCGGGTTTCAGCCTTCGGGCGTCCCCGGGCGTACCCTCCTTTCACCCCCCGTTACGCGGCGTCTGGCGACAATTTGGCGACACCCCGTGGTGGGTTGGATGGAAAGGGGCAGGGCGCAGGAGGGAACGGATGCGCTAACGGCCCGCGCCAGCAGGAAGTCCTCCAGGGCTTCCACGGTTGGCAGGCGCGCAGACGCCGTGCTATGATCGCGAAGAAAAACAAGCGGGGTGCGGCCCGCCGAAGCCTCACACCCCGCCGCGCACGAACCGGTCGCCCGGTTCGCCGTCCAGCGTAGCGGAGCAGACGGAGGGTTGTCAACGTCCAACTCCCGCCGCTGGGGCGGCGAGCGGGCCCAGTGGGCCGCACCCCGCCTCCAGGAGGTGCGGAGGTGGAGAACCCGCTGGTAGCGCTGCGCCGGCAGCGCGGCCTGTCACGCCCGGAACTCGCCCGAGCCCTCGGGCTCCCCTACCTCACCATCGCGGCCCACGAGCTGGGATACCCTGCTTGTCCGGGCAAGCGCCTGCTGGACGCCCTCCGGCGCTCGGGGCTCTGCGACCCGCGCGCCTTCGAGCGCGCTTACAGAGCCTGGCGGGCGTCTGGGCTCCGCCGGGAGGCCCGCCGTGCGCGGTGAGCCCCTGCTCGTGGACATCCGGCGGGCCGCGGAGATCCTGGGCGTGAGCCCGAAGGTGCTCTACGAGCGGGTCGCGCGGGGCGATGTGCCGCCCGAGCTGGTGGTCCGCTGGGGCCGGCGGCTGTGGTTCCGGCGCGTGCTGCTCCTCAGGTGGGCCGGCGCGGCCTCGGACGAAGAGCGGTCTGACCGGGATGCCTAGCGCGCCGCGCCGCGCCCCGCAGAACATCGAGGCCGAGCAGGCGCTGCTGGGCTCGATGCTGATGTCCGGGAGCGCCGCCAGCTCCGCTCGTGGGATCCTGCGGCCGGAGGACTTCTACATCGAAGCCCACCGGATCATCTACACCACGATCCTCGACCTCTTCGAGCGGGGGGGGCCGGTGGACCTCATCACCGTGACCGACCGCCTGCGGGACCAGGGGAAGCTGGACGATGCGGGCGGGCCCTCCTACATCGCGGCGCTGCTGAACTCTGTGCCGACGGCGGCCAACGCGGAGCACTATGCCCGCATCGTCGCCGAGAAGGCCGCCGCCCGCCGGCTGCTCGGGGCCTGCAGGGCGGCGCAGGTCGGATTGCTGGAGGGAAGCACGCTCGAGAGCGTGCTGCGGACGCTCGAGGAGGAGTTGAGGGAGGTCCGCGCCTCTTCAGTAGGCGGCGCGCTGTTCCGACCCGCGGCCGAACTCGAGGCGCCCCCGGTCTCGTGGCTCGTGGAGGGCCTGTTGCCCCGAGGCACATTGAGCGTGCTGAGCGGCCGGGACAAGCGCGGGAAGACCCTGCTCGCCCAGGAGGCGGTGCGGGCGGTGCTCACGGGCCAGCCCGTGTTCGGGCGCTTCGCGGCGGCTGCGGGGCAGGTGCTGGCGTGCTTCCTGGACGACCCGCTCGGACTCACGCTCAGCCGGCTGGAGGATCTCGGCGTGCGGCGCCACCCCGATCTCGTCCTCGCCGATCCCTCCGGCTTCCACGATCCCTCCGCCTTCCTCCAGGCCCTCGAGGAGGAAGCCGGGAAGAGGCGGCCCGCACTCGTGGTGGTGGACGCCCTCTATCTATTCCTGCCGCCCACGCGGGACGCGGCCAACGACGCCTCCCGGATGCTGCCGGTGTTGCGGGCGTTCGACAGGATCGCCACTGCGAGTGGGGCGGCCCTCCTGCTCGTCCACCACGACAACAAGGGAGGAACCGACTTGGCCGGCTCCTTCGCGATCCGGGCCATGGCCAAGGTGATCCTGCGGCTGGTGCTGCCCCACGGAGAGGATCAGCACGACGATACGGCCTCCCCCCGCCGGGTGCTGAGGGTGGAGGGGAAGCTCCTTCCGGCCCGCTCCTTTGCTTTGGACCTGCTGGGGCCCGGGCGGTGGGCCTTCGTCGGGGACGCGCGGGAGGCGGCGGGAGCCGAGGCGGAGGCGAGGATCCTGGAGGTCCTGCGGCGAGCCGGAGGGTGGGTGGAGCGGGACGACGTGCTGGAGGCGGTGCGGGGAAGGCGGGAGGAGGCGGTGGAAGCCCTGCGCCGCCTCCTGGATGCCGGGCAGGTGGAGCGGGCTGGGAGCGGCCGGCGGGGGGATCCCTTCCGGTTCCGGATTCCGTTCCCGTTCCCCTCCCTAAGCCCGGAAACGGGAACGGAATCGGCTCAAGGCCGCGCCGCAGCCGGGCCCATTCCGTTCCCGGAGGCCGGGAACGGAGAGGCCGCCGGAGAGCCCTGCTGGGCGTGCGGGACGCGGACACGGTGGCGGAGGCCCACCCCCCTCGGAGGAGGATGGGTCTGCGCCCGGTGCCACCCGCCTGCCGGAGGTTGAGAATAGGCTCTGCCGAGCGGCTCCTGCGAATTCGCCGATTCACCAGCGTTGACTCCCAACAGAGGAGGTGAACCGTGCAGGAGCAGGACGGCGCGGCCAGGATGCATCCTGGCGGTGCGGAGCAAGACCCGCCCCGTCGCGTGGGTGGAGGTGGAGTGCGGGGAGGACGTCTACGTGCTGGCACCCGAGGACGCCGTGCACCTGGCCGACGCGCTGCTGCAGGCCGCGTGGGCCTGCGGACGGGACTTGTGCCCAGGGCCGGACCCGTAAGGCCGGCCCACCCGCAGGAGGTGGGCGCCGTCCCACAGCCGGGGACGTGCGGCGTCCTCCCACAGCCTCCGCTTGACCTCCCCGGGCCCTACCCCGGCTGAAAGGTGCAGGGCCGCGATCCCGGCCGCCATCGCGGCCGAGAAGGAGGTGCCGCCCCACAGGACGTACCGGCCCCACCCGGGCGCCTCCAGCCCGCAGTCCAGGAGCAGGCCCTCGCCCGGCGCGGCGAAGGGGGCCTCCCGGCTCGCGGGGGCGAAGCGGTCCGGCACGGCGCTCGAGGTGGCGGCCACCGGCACCACCTGGGCCCAGCAGGCAGGGGTCAAGCCCACGGCCCCGTAGAGGGCGGGCTCGAGGAGGTGCGGGGGCCCGCCCAGGGCGCGGTGGCCTGCGGCGCAGCACAGCACCGCGCCCGGTCGGGCCACCTCGTCCACGGCCGCGAGCAACGCCCCGTGGAGCTCCTCCCCGGTGGGCCGCTGGAGGCCCAAGCCGAGGCAGAAGACGAGGAGGGGCCTGATGAGGGGCTCGCCCCCGGCCGGGTTGGGGAAGGAGGAGCGGCGCAGGCGCTCGACCCATAGCAGGGCGGAGGCGAGATCGCTCAGCCGGCCCAGGAGGCCGGGCCCCAGCACGCGCACGAGCACGATGCTGGCCCTGGGGGCGATCCGGCGGATGATGCCCGCGATCATCACCCCGTGCAGGGACCGGATTCCTTCCCCTCCTCCGGAGGCCTTAGCAGGAAGCGGCCAGGGGATGCAGAGGTCCACCAGGTGCGGGTCGAAGTCCGGGAGACCCTCGGGCCCCGAGTCCAGGATCACCACGCTCACCCCCTCGCCCACGGGCAGCCTCATGCGCCGCTCAGCCTCCACCAGGCCGATGCGCCGGAAGGCCGCCTGACCTCGGAAGTCCTCCTCCGAGGCCCAAGGCGCCGGGAGGGGACAGGCGGGGAAGGCGCTCCCGTGGACCCCCTCCTGCTGGCCGGCCACCTCGCAGTCCTCGGACCCCCACACCCCGGCATCCCGGAACGGAAGCAGGGGTGTGGGCAGGGGATCCGGACAGCAGGCGCAGCGGACCTCAAGGCCCACAGGAGGCGGGGGAGGGATCGAGATCCTCACCCAGCGGGCGCCCGAGGGCGTGCGGACGGAGGCAAAGCCCTCAAGGGGCTCGGGCACGGGATCCGCGCTCAAGGCCGCCCCGCCCAGGCGGCCCAGGGCCTGCGGGCTACCGCACAGCACAAGCCGCCTCAGCATCCCCTCCCGATCCGCTCGAAGGCCTCCGCGGCCTCCCGCAGCCGCGCAGCCCGCTCCTCGTCGGTCCCTCCCAGGGCCCGCCACGCCGCGCACACGGCCTCCTCGGTGACCGCCTCCGCGAGCCGGCGGCCCAGCCACCCCCAGCGGCTTCCCAGGATCCCCACGACGCGACGCACGGCCTCCAGCTCGGACCTCACGCGCCCCTCCATTCGGGCATCCCCTCGATCTCCGCGGCGATCCGCATCACCCGGGCCCAGTAGTCCGGGGAGGTGGCCCACACACGCTCCCCGGCCTGCGACCGGTCCACCAGGGCCGCTATCCATCCCGAGGCGTCCCCGCTCCCGTGGGGCGGGTCCGCGTAGGGCAGGGCGTCCCGAAACCACCACAGGCCCTGGATCAGGGCGGCGTAGTCCACCAGGCACGCTGACCAGGAGGGGTAGCGTCGCCAGGGCGCGAGCACCCGGACGTACCTCAACCCGTCCCACTCCCTCGTCCACAGCCACGCCACCTCTCCCTTCCAGCCACTGGAGGCCTTGATTCCGAAGAGGTTTGCGTGGCGGGAGGCGAGCTCGCTGTTGCCCCACCCGCTCTCCAGGGCCGCCTGAGCGGCGGCCGCCAGGGAGTTAAGCACGGCCCCCTGGGCGCGGGCCGTCTGCAGGGCGGAGGTGAAGCGCCGGAGGAAGGCAGTGGGGGTCAGGGCCGCTCCTCCAGCCGCTCCAGCAGGTCGGCCTCGGCCATCCTCCGGGCAAGGGGCTTGCCCACGGCCTCGTAGGCCGCCACGGCGGCGGCGAACTGCTCCAGGGCGTAGGCCAGGAGGGCCCAAGGGTCCCCCTGCCCCGCGCTCAGCCGCTCCCGCACCAGGGCCGCACAGGCGCTCGGGACCGCGGCCGCGGTCTTGGGGTACCGCCGCACCAGCGGCCCCAGCACAGGGGCCCGCTTGAGGGCCGAGACCAGCACTGAGATGAGCGCTCCGATCCCTGCGCTCTCCATGACGACCACCTCCGCGTATCCGGGCGGGAGCACCGCCATCCGGCCGGAGACTAGAGGGGAAGATGAATCCCGGGCCAGGGAGCGCGGGTCAGAGGCAGAGGTCTGTGGTGCGGGCCTAGGGAGTCTGGGGCCGCCGGGAGGCGCGGCCCTGCCGGAGGATCCGCAGGACGTGGGGGGCCGAAAGGCCGAGCCGCCGGGCGATCAGCCGGGCGGGTAGGCCCCGCTCGGCGAGGTCCAGGACGGCCCTGCGCCGGCGGAGCACAGCGGCCCGGGTGAGGCGGGGAAAGTAGAGGGAGGCGCCGCCCAGGCGGCGGACGAGCAGGGCGCGCAGGTCGGCCTCAGCCTCCTGCCCGAGGTCCGCTCCCGCGCGCCGCAGGGCCTCCCGGACGGCCTCCACTACCTCGTCTAGGACCGGATGGGAGAGCTCACTCGAAGCACCCATGACCGGTTTCATCGTACGACGGGCCTGGGAGGAACCACTTGCGACCTCGAAGAAGCGCTCCACTGCCGACCTGGCCACCTGGGCTGGGTCTACGGCGAGAACGTGGCCTGGATCGCCACCGATCCCACCCGCTCCAAGGTTGTCGGCAAGGTCGGCGTGGCGCTGCCGCCCACAGCTCCTGGCGTGATTGAGGACGCCCGAGCAGGCAAGGGATACATCGGGTATTACGACGGCGGTGCACTTGGCATCCCCACCAGCTCGAGGAATAAGGAGGCCGCGCTGCTTTTCATCCAATGGGTGACACGCAAGGAGGTGCAGGGCGAGTTCGCGAAGGCGGCGGCGCGAATCGTGCGCAAGTCTACCTTTACGTGTCTGCTTTGCTCGCAGAAAGGTAGGCCGATTGGTCACATAGTAGTCTCGCTGAGGGTCCTCTCGGTCGCTCTTGAAGATGGACAGAGGAGCTTTTGACGCGTCTCGGTTTTACTTGTGCAGTGCGATTAAAGTTGCTAGAATTCAAGGGTACCTCCCTTCTAAGAGGCACCGGTTCTAAGGATCCAAAGGATGTCGTTAAGAACCTTGCGAGGATTTCGGTAGGACCGGCCACGCTTTGTCCGTGGTAAGCGCTCCTCTTTGGAATCGGCGGGTCGATCATAGCCATTGCTCGTCTGTTAAATTCATCGTGCTCACTCCTCATAATCAGGATTGTGCCATCGTGCATCGAAACCAAATTTATGGGATAATTTCTAATTGGGTTCTGCTGCCCCCGTCACAATTCCCCTCGAAAGGCTTTGTCCAAAATCGAGCGTTCCAGTCGCTTCAGCTCCTCATCGGTTTCGGCCTGTGCTTCCCTCAGGACCCTGAGCTTCTCTTGTACCGCCTCCAGCTCGGCCACGATGCGGCGTTGTTCGGAGAGGGGGGGGAGGGGGATAGGAAGGCCCCGGATGCGGGATAGTTTGAGAGACGGGTAGCTAGGATTGTCGATGTATTTCGCCATATCAACGGTGTGTAAGTAGAAGAATAGCCATTGCGGCTCCGCTACACTTTGGTTTGGCTCTACAGCAGCCAAATGTGAAACGATGTAAGCATCCATGGCAAGCATAGCTCTGGCGTTCGTTAAAATGGCGGCGCCACTCTTGGGAAAGATAATTGTCCCGGCAGACGCTTTTCCAGGGCGCAATTCGTTTATCGCTCTTTCGTTTATAGCATCTCGCGTCTTTGTAATACGACCATCTACTGCTGAGGCGAGATCGCTGACGCGCACAAAGGCATGCTTCCCGTTTGCGAAATAATGATCCCCCTGCGGAGCCGGTGAGCCAGCGAAAACACGCGATACCTCTGCCAACCTCACCCACCGCCAGCCTTCGGGGAGGTCGGAGCCGGGGCGGGGGAAGGTTTCGGCAAGCACGGACTGCCAGAGGCGCTCGGCGTCCTCCTTGGCCTGCTGACGCAGGCGCTTTGCTTCGCGCATACGGCTCATGAGCTCCTCAATCCGCGCCACGATGCGGCGCTGCTCGGGGAGGGGTGGGAGGGGGACGAGGGCGTTCAAAATTACCCCGGGCTTTAACCTTTGCCGACTTCCTGTCGCTCCGGTGACATCTAATCGTACCTGTGAGACAAACCACTCTGTCATTAGGAGCTTGCCAAGGTAGTCCAGATCTAGAACGTTAGGATTGGGCCGCAAGGGCATGAATTCGGTTGATGCAACCGGCATTCCATCTTGAGGTACTCCGGCAACCACCCAGGCGCGCGGAATACGCGGGTTGAGCTTCGAGAAAAGACACACGCCCGGTCCTATGACGACCTTGCTACTGCCAATTTGGCTACCGTCCAGCCGTTTGGGTCTTTGACTTTCGTCGTAAGCAGGAATGCTGTAGAGGTAAAAAGTTGCCTTAGGGGACCGTCTAGGGTCTACCGTCCGCCGTTCACACTGGCACACCTCCCCCAACCGCACCCAGCGCCAACCTTCGGGGAGTTTGTAGGGTCCCTCAGTCATGGGCAGCCACCTCCCCGTTGTTGTTGCCGAGGAGTTCGTTCAGCTCCCCCACAATACTGAGGATCTCCCGCTCGCGCTCAAGGAGACCCGCCACGATCTCCACCGGCGAGGGAAGCGCCTCGGCCTCCTTGCGGTTGGGGTTGCGGGCGGTGAGGTCGTAGCCGCGGGCCCTGATCTCCTCGACCGGCACGATCCAGGAGCGCTCGGACAGGCAGGCCTCCCGTGGGCCCTGGCTCTTCCGGTAGGCGTTCCAGGCCTTGTAGAGTTCGCGGGCCTCCTTGAAGTGTTCGTCCTGGATGGGGCTCCCCTTGCTGAACTTCTTAAGGCCCTCGGGGAGCGGGAGTTCGTAATACCAGACCTCCCTGGTCGGGCCGGGCCGCTCGAAGAAGAGGAGGGCTGTCTTCACGTCCGAGTAGGGCGCGAAGGTGCCCGGCGGGAGGCTCACCACGGTGTGCAGGTTGAACTGCTCCAGAAGGTCCCGCTTCACCTCCGCAAACGCTCCGCCCCGGAAGAGGGTTCCCTCAGGCACAACCATGCCGCAGCGGGCGCCGTCCCGGGGCTTGAGCTTCTTCATGATGTGCTGGAGGAAGAGGAGCTCCGTGGCCGAGGACGGCACCGGGAAGTTGGCCTGGATGTGCCGTCCTTCGACCCCACCAAAGGGCGGATTCGTGAGGATCACGCCGTAGCGCTCCGTGACGCTACGAATGTTTTCTTCCAGGGTGTTTCGCCGGACCACCCGGGGTGCAGTCACCCCGTGGAGGACCATGTTCATCAGGCCCAGCAGCGCGGGGATAGGCTTCTTCTCCTGGCCGAAGAACGTGCGCTCCTGAAGGGTCCGATGATCCTCCAGGGTCCGTTCGTGCCGCTTCATCCACAGGTAAGACTGTGCCAGAAAGCCGCAGGTCCCGCAGGCCGGGTCGTAGACCGTTTCCCCGATCTTGGGGTCTACTACCTCCACCATGAACCGCACCACAGGGCGGGGGGTGTAGAACTCGCCGGCCAGCCGGTTCTCGCTGCCCAGCCGGCGGAGCAGCTCCTCGTAGACCTGGGAGACGGTGAAGATGTCGTCCTGGCTGTGGAAGTCGATGCCGTCGATGATCCCGAGGACCTCCTTGAGGTTGTAGCCCGAGGCGCAGACGACCACGTTCCGTTCGGCGAACACGCTCCGAATGGTCTCCCGCAGGGGGTCTCCGCCCAGGCTCTGGAGGTAGGGGATCAACCGGCCGTGGACGAACTCCAGCAGACGCTCGGCGGGCCAGTCCTTCGTGGCCCACTCACTCCATCGCAGGTCCCCGTCCAGGATGCGGGTGTAGGGACGTCCGGCGAGCCGTGCCTGGGTCTCCCATTCCTCCTCCTGGGCGTCCAGGAAACGCAGGAAGAGGAGCCAGGCGAGGTGCTCGATATACTCCATGATGCCGCCGCAGTTGTTGTCCCGACGGAGGATGTCGCAGGCACGCCAGATCTCGTTGGCCAGGGTCTCCCGGGTTTGTGCGCCGTTCATGTCGCCTCCTCCACGTAGATGCGCTGTCGCATTTCGGTAAGGGATCGGCCAAGCCGCTCAACCCCTCCGAACCACCGGGAAATCTTCGTGGCGCCGCCCCAGTCCCGGAACGGGGAGACGGCGAAGATCTCCGGCTCAAGCTCGTCAATGCCACCGATGCGGTACTTCTCCAGGAGCTCCAGGATGACCCGACGGGCGTCCTCTTGGTGGGTGTTGATGAAGGCCTGCTCGCGGTTCCGGAAGGCCGTGGCCCGCTCGCTCCGGGTGCGGATGGGGTCGCCGAAGGCGATGTGGCACAGAAGGTCGAAAGTATCGGCCTCCGGCAGGCCCAGCACTTCCGCCAGCACCTCCGGATGGATACTGGACCGCCGGAGTTCGTCCAAGAAAGACCGACGGCGTGCGCTATTTACCCAGATCTCCCGCAGTACCCTACGGTTAGAGGCAGCCTGGAGCACGCGGCTCCGCGTGTAGTCCCGGTACTGCTCCAGGGTCAGTTGCTGGCCCGTGGCCTCGATCATGAAGATGGCTTCGTCCGCAATGGCCACCTCAAGGCCTTCCACCCGGATCTTCTTGCCTTTGGGCTTCTCCGGCTTCAGCCCGACATCCAGCCGGACGGTCTCCTCCGGCACCGTTTCCACGCCGAGGGTGCGACCTACGAACCCACTGGCGCCCACAATGAGCTGCAACCGCCCGCACGGCAGCCGCTCAAAGCGGAACCTGCCGTTATCGTCGGTCAGGATCGGACCCTGCTGGCTATTGGGTCCGGTGCGCACGCTCACCCGCGCGCCGACAATGAGTTGCCCGGTTTCGGCGTGGAAGACCGTCCCCTCCAGGGCTGCGGTCTGGGGTCCGGTCGGAGGTTCAGGTAGCGGCACGGGCGGCCGGTCCCATTCGTCAAACAGGCGTGTCGCGCCGGTGTAGTCGATGATGCGGAACCAGTACTTGTCCGTGGCGGGATCCAGGCGGCTACCTCGACCCACAATCTGCTTGAAGAGAACCGGCGAGGACAGAGTCTTCATGAACACGATGTTCCGACACGAGGGGACGTCCACACCTGTGGAAAGAAGTTCGGCCGTTGTAGCGACCACGGGGGCGGGCTTGTCCGAGTCGGCGAAAGCCTCCAGCGCCCGGCGGCCCTCTTCCCCTTCTTCAGAGATGATGGGCACGGCGTAGTTAGATAGGCCCGTCTCCGGACCGAACTCATCCTGGAGGAGGCGGGCCACGAGCCGCGCATGCTCCATGTCCACACAGAAGACCATGGTCTTCTCCATCTTCCCGAACCGCCGCAGAAGTCCGGCAAGATGCTTGACCATGGCATGGGTCCGGTCGGGAAGGGTGATCTCCCGCTCGAACTGTGGGGTCGTGTAAAGCTCTCGCGGCTCGACCTCCTCGGGGATAAATACCTCGGCCCCCTGCTCGACCGCGTCCTCCAGGCGCAGCCCTGTCGCATCCACCGTGGTGCGCACCCGGTGCACCTTGTAGGTGGCCAGGAAGCCGTCCTCGATGCCCTGGCCGAGACTGTACTGGTAAGCCGGTGGTCGCCAGGTGCCGTGCTGTGGGTTTTCCGGGTCAATGGCGACTTCGGGTTCTTCGGCACAGAAGTAGGCATAGGTATCCACGTTCTCGTCCTGCTTGGGGGTGGCAGTCATGCCGAGGTGGATGGCGCTTCCGAAGTGGTCCAGGATCTCCCGCCAGGTTCCCCACCCGGAGCGGTGGCACTCGTCGATGATGACGAGGTCAAAGAAGTCTCGCGGAAATTTCTCGAAGAGGCGGCTGCCCGCCTCATCCGGGCTCCACAGCGTCTGATAGATCCCAAAGCAGAGATCCCGCGTCAGGTTCGGGGGGTGACCTTCGATCTTGAAGCGCGGCTCGCTCGTGCCGTCGGCAAATGGGGCAAAGGTGTTGTAGGCCTGGTCGCGGAGGACCAAGCGGTCGGCAAGGAACAGAACCCGGGCGGGACGATCGGGATGCCGGCGCTGGAGCCACCCGGACTTTATGAGCTTCCAAACGATCTGAAAGGCGACAAAGGTCTTACCCGTCCCGGTGGCCATCGTGAGGAGCACGCGCCTGCGGCCCCACATGATCCGCTTGATGACCTCCCGGATCGCCGCTTCCTGGAAGTAGAAGGGACGCTTGCCGCCGCACAGGCTCTCAGGGCAGTAGGGGTGAAGCAGAGGGTTTGAACGTTTATCAAGAAGATGAGGCGAGTGCGGTTCCACGCCGGAATTCAGCAACAATCGTTCCAGAAGTTCTTGGGGTGAAGGGAACCGGTCCAAGTTGCGGCTGCTGTTCGTGAAGAAATCGTACTCGATGATCTCATGGCCGTTGGTGGCATAGGCGAACGCTAGGCCTAGATCCCAAGCGTAGCGCTTGGCCTGCTCGAGACCGACCTCGGCGGGCTCATCTTCCGCCTTCGCTTCGACGACGGCGATGGGGAGGGCATCCGTCACCCGTAAGAGATAGTCCACCTTGCGCGCCTCTCCCCTTCGTACCCGATCGCCGACCAGGATGATGCGACCCTGCGTGTACTGCTGATCCCGCTGGTAGTAGTGCTCGCGGGTGATCTGGGCGTCGGTCCAGCCGGCAGCCCTCAGCTTCGGATCGATCAGCGTCGCGCGGGTATCGGCCTCGGTTCTCATGTCACAGGGTCGGCTCCGGGGTCGCGGCGCATTCCCGGTTCCCCGGCTTGAGTTTTCTCCACCCAGCTGCGCCGCTCCTCCTACCCCACCTCCGGCCGCCAGAGGGCGACCACCCGCGCCAGGAACTCCAGGTCCTCGGGCCGACACTGCACTGCCCGGGGCGGGCCGGAGGGGTCCGGATACTCCCGCACCTCGCAGGACGAGCCGTCCGCCGCCACCTGCACCTCCTTCACCACCGCCCCCTGGGGGTCTGAGCGGTCCCGCAGGATCGCGATCCCCGCCCCTCCCCGCGGGATCTCCCGGTCCCGGTAGGGCACTGCGATCAGGAAGTCGCCCGGCAGGATCCCCCTTCCCACCATACTCGTCCCCGCCACCCGGCAGGCCACGGCCCTCCCCGGGTAGCCCTGAAGGTCCAGCCGCTCCCCGCCCTCCTCCCCGGGCTCCACCGGCCTACCGGCGGCCACCGGTTCCACCACCGGGATCCAGCCCCTCTGGCCCTCCTCCCGCTCCCGCCGGAGAAGGGCCAGGACCTCCTGGGCGGCCTCCCGCAGCTCCCGAGCCAGGTCCCGAGAGCCGAACAGCTCCCACGGCTCCGCCCCAAGCGCCCGAGCGATCCGTACGAGCACCACGCCTCCGGGCGCGTACCGCCCCCGCTCGTAGTCGCCCACCGCGTTCTTCGTTACGCCGGCCCGCTCCGCCAGCTCGGCCTGCGTCATGCCCCGAGCGGCCCTCAGGCGGGCGAGAGCCCGACCCAGGGCCCGCACGGCCTCCCGGTCCTCAGGGGTGAGGGGCGGCTTCCTCGGCACGCCCTTCAGTCTACCACGGCTCTTGACAGGATTGAAGCAGTTCACTATGTTTTGAACAAAGACTACTTGTTCACAGCCCGGCATGGAGGACCTCTACACCACCACGAAGGCCGCCCAGGCCCTGGGCGTGTCGGACGAGCGGATCCGCCGGCTGTGCGACCTGGGCCACATCCGGCACATCCGGGACCTCAGCGGAAGGCGCCTCATCCCGGCCTCCGAGATCCAGCGTTTGCAGCGGGAGGGCTGGCCGGGCCGGCGGGCCGGGCGGGCCGGAGGGGGGACGGAGTGGTGAGCGGGGAGCGGCGGGAGGAGTTCGCGCCGGCCCGGATCGGAGGCGGGATCCGGCTGGATGCCCGCATCTCCATCCGGGACCTGGCCCAGTGCCTGGCCCAGAGCGGCTACTTCGCCGACGCCCGGACCGCGGCCCAGGCGGTGGTGAAGGTCCTGCGGGGGCTGGAGCTGGGGCTGGGGCCGATCCAGGCCATGACCGACGTGTACGTCATCGAGGGCCGGACCGCAGTCTCCGCGCCCCTCATTGCGGCCCTCATCCGGCGGTCGGGTCGGTACGACTACCGGATCGTGGAGCACACCGACCAGGCCTGCGAGGTGGAGATCCTGGAGCGGGGCAGGCGGATCGGCACGTCCCGCTTCACCGTGGAGGACGCCCGGCGGGCGGGCCTAGTGGACAGGAGCGAGGTGTGGCGGAAGTACCCCCGGAACATGCTCTTCGCCCGGGCCATCAGCAACGCGGCGAGGTGGCACTGCCCGGATGTGTTCGGCGGGGCGGTGTACACCCCGCAGGAGCTGCTGGATGCCGCCCCCGAGGAGCCGGTGGAGCTGCCCGGGCCGCAGCCGGAGGAGCAGGCCGCTGAGGGTGCACCTCCCTGGACGCCCGAGCAGCGGCGGGCCATCGAGGACCTGTGGCAGCGGCGGACGCGGGCGGACCGGGCTGCCCTGGAGGAGTGGTTGGCCCGGAGGTTCGGGACGCCGGAGCTCAGCGCGGCCCAGGCGGCGGAGGCGATCCGGCTCCTGCAGAGGATGGAGAAAGTCACGTGACGGACGGCTCCTTGATCCACCACCTCCACCTCTCCCAGCACGCCTCGCAGAGATCGAGGCCCGGGAGGGTCTTCGATCCGCAGCCCTCACACGTGGGAAGCGGAATCTCGAACCGGAGCGCGCCGGCCCGCCCGCTGAGGCGCGCGGCCCGGATGCGCACGAGTGCGTTCGGATCCCTGGGCCGGAGGACGTTCGCCTTCGTTTCCATGGTCTTCCTCCTCTCCGGATTATGGTGAGGGCCGGGTCGGACGGCCCCCGGGACCGGACCTTTAGAGCCGGGCGAAGGGGTCGAAGTCGGGCGGTAGGGAATCGGCCTGCGGGGAGGAGCTCCGCGCGGCCTTGGAGAACCTGGAGGTGGCGGGCCGGCGGGTGACCTGGGCCGCTGCTCCGTTGCCTGCGGTGGTGCGGCCTGAGGCCTTCGGCCCGCCGTTCTGCTGCTCGGCGGCCTTCTCGCGGTAGATCGCGACCGCCAAGAGGTGCTTGCAGGGGAATCCGAGGTTCTTCGCGCGGTGCTCGAAGTCGGGGCAGCTGCAGGACTGGTCCGGCCAGACCAAGTAGACCCAGCCTTCCCCGTTCCGGACGATGTACGAATCGGAGCCGGCGACCTGCTGGACCCGGCCCTCGCGGACGATCGCCTCTGCCTTCCCGAGGCGGTCGACCAACCCCCGAACCTGCTGGAGCGTTACCATCGCAATCCTCCTTTTCTATTGGATTCCATTATTATCTTGTGTTACCTGGTGCCGTTTGTCAAGTGGTTAGAAGAAAAATTCGGCTTTGACTTTAGGAGGTCTGGTATGGTATGGGTGGAGGGGAGGTGATGCAGGTGCTCACGGTGGCGGAAGTGGCTCAGCGGTTGCGGGTGCATCCGGACACGGTGCGGAGCTGGCTTCGGAGTGGCCGACTCGGAGGAGTGTTCATCGGGGGCCGCGGCGGGTGGAGGATCCCGCCCGAGGAGCTGGAGCGGTTCGTGCGGGAGATTTACCGCCCGCCCCGCGCGGAGGAGGAGCGGCCCGAGGAGAAGGCCGGGCGACACAAGACCAGGAGGTGAGGAGGTGCCCGGCTACATCCGCAAAAGGGGAAAGCATTCCTGGCAGGTGATGGTGCGGGCCGGCCGGGATCCGGTAAGCGGGAAGTACGTCCGAATTGCCCGCACCGTCCGTGGGACCCGAAAGGACGCGGAGCGGGTGCTGGCCCGGCTCCTTCATGAGGCCACGCACGGTGCTCTGGTGGACCCGGGCCGTACGACTACAGGGGAGTGGCTGGATCGGTGGCTCCACGACGTAGCGAAGCCCAACGTAGCGGCCAAGACCTGGGAGCGGTACGAGGAGATTGTCCGGCTGCACCTCAAGCCCCACCTGGGGAACATCCCTCTTCACCGGCTGCGGCCCGCCCATGTCCAGCGGCTGTATGCGGCCCTGCAGGAGGCCGGAAAGCACCCGAAAACCATCCTCCACGTCCACCGGACCTTGCATGCGGCCCTTGAGGCCGCCGTCCGCCTGGAGGTGGTGGTGAGGAACGTCTGCGATGCGGTCCGGCCCCCGAGGGTTCCGCCGTCCGAGCGGCGGGCTTTGACGGAAGGGGAACTGGCCCGGGTAATCCGGGCTGCGGAAGGAACCCGCCTCCACGTCCCTGTCCTCCTGGCAGCCCTATGCGGCCTGCGGAGGGGTGAGGTACTCGGCCTGCGGTGGGAGGACGTGGACCTTGAGCGGGGAGTCCTTGTGGTGCGCCGGAGCCTGGAGATGGCCTCCGGCAAGCTGGGGCTGAAGGAGACAAAGACCGGCCGTGCCAGGGGAATAGAGGTCCCGCCCATGGTGCTGGCGGCCCTGCGCAACCACCGCAAGGAGCAGCTGGAGGCACGCCTCCGGCTCGGTTCCGAGTGGCAGGATCACGACTTGGTGTGCTACGCCGAGACTGGAGGCCCGTGGTGGCCCAACAACTTCGAGCGGGCGTTTCGGTCTTTGGTCCGGCGATGCGGAATCGGTCACTTTACTTTCCACGACCTACGCCATACCCACGCGAGCCAGGCCATCCGCCTTGGGGCTGACATCCGGACCCTGGCGGCCCGCCTGGGGCATAGCACCCCCACCCTGACCCTCAACGTCTACGGCCACGAGATGCCGGGAGCCCAGAGGGAGTTGAGCCTACGGGTGGACCGGATGATCCGGGAAGCCCTCCGGCGGGTCCGGGAGGAGACCCCGTGAGGTCTGGCGACAATTTGGCGACAACCCCCTCCGGAAGGGACCCGACCGGATCTACGTATGTGCCCAAGCCAAGCTCTGCTTGGTACAGAACCGTTACAATAAGGCGCTGAAACCCTTGTATGGCGAGGTTTTCGGCGGATACACCTGTGGGCCGGAATCCGGTCAGGGAGCGGGTTTAAGTGGTGGGCCGTGAGGGACTCGAACCCCCGACGCCCGGGTTAAAAGCCCGGCGCTCTGCCCGCTGAGCTAACGGCCCATTCAGGATTTTACCAGGGCCCTCTCCTGGTGTAAAGGAGAGAGGCCAAGCCGCAGGGATTGCCTTCCTCCCGATCGAACTCCTCAGGGGAGCGTTCCCCGGCCTCCGGGTCCCGCCGAACTCGTTTGGGGATTTGGGCGGGGGGCGAGTTGAGCTACCAGGGAGGGGGAATATGCTGCTCAAGGGGAAAAAGGCCCTCATCATGGGGGTGGCCAATAAACGCTCCATCGCCTGGGGGATCGCCACCTGCTTCCACCGGGAGGGGGCGGAGCTGGCCTTTACCTACCAAAACGAACGGCTCAGGGAGAACGTGGCAGAACTCGTCGGCGAACTGCCAGGCGGGGAAAACATCCCCTTGCTGCCCTGCGACGTGACTTCCGACGAGCAGGTAACGGCGGTCTTCCATGCGCTGGCCGAAAGGTGGGGAGAACTCCATGTTCTCGTCCACTCGTTGGCCTATGCCGAAAAGGAAGACCTCAACAGGTCATTCGTAGACATCTCCCGCAGGGGGTTCGGTATTGCCCTGGAGATCAGCGCATACTCCCTCATTCCCATTGCCAGGGGGGCGAAGCCCCTCATGGAGAAGGCCGGAGGGGGAAGCATCATGACCCTCACCTACAATGCCGTGGAGCGGGTCGTGCCCAGCTATAACGTGATGGCCGTCGCCAAAGCCGCCCTGGAGTGCGAGGTGCGGTATCTCGCTGCGGAGCTAGGGCCTTCGAACATCCGAGTAAACGCGATCTCTGCCGGTCCCCTGAAGACCCTCGCTGCGAGCGCAGTGCGCGGGCTATCGCGCTTCCGGGATATCGTCGAAGAGAAGGCGCCCCTCCGCCGGAACATTACCCAGGAGGAAGTAGGAGATGTGGCGGTCTTCCTGGCAAGTGACCTCTCCCGAGCAGTCACCGGGAATACGATCTTTGTGGACAGCGGGTTCCATATTATGGGGCTGGTGGAATAGATAGGCCCCCCGGTCAGAGAAGGGTTACCTCGACACCCTCCTCCCCAAGGAGGATGGAGGCTCCTCTGTGGATCCCATCGCCCATGGTGCAGTTGACGACGATGGTTTCCCCGAGCTTGGCGACACCGGGAGATTCGTGGACGTGCCCACAGACCATCACACGAGGGTGGAGCCTCTCGACGGCGCGGGCGACCTTGGGAGAACCGATGTGCCGGCCAGTCGGGATCGTGTCGAGAACCCCATAAGGGGGCTCGTGGGCCACGAGGATATCGCACCTCTCCACGGCTGCGTCGGGGCCACAGAAGGTGACCCCCTGGATCTGGACAGCAGCGGTGAGGACGTCCTTTGCCCTGCTTTCCGCGATGGCCTTTGCGACGAAAGGCGGATCCATGTTCCCCGGGACGGCCACAACAGGACAGGGGAGCTCGTCGAGGAGGTCGAGGGCCTCCCTCCCCCGCCCGGCATGGGTCAGATCTCCGGCGATAATCACCACGTCAGGCGAGAGGTGCTGGACAAGTTCCCTTACCCTCTCGATCCGTTCAGGGAACCCGTGGATGTCTGCGCAGGCATAGACCTTCATAGCCTAGCGCTGCTCGAGCGGCACGAACTCCCTCCGCAGTGGACCTACATACTCCGAGAGCGGCCGGATCAAGCGGTTGTCCGCGTACTGCTCGAGAATGTGGGCCGTCCACCCGGAGATCCTACTGACGGCGAAGATCGGGGTGAAGAGATCCGTGGGGATCCCCATGTAGGTGTAGGTGGAAGCGGAGTATAGATCCACATTGGGATAGAGGCCCTTTTCCTGGAAAACGACCTCCTCCACCTTCCGGGTGATCTCCCACCACTTCAACTCCCCTACCTGCTCGCCCAGATCCCTGGACAGGCGGCGCAGGATCCTGGCACGCGGGTCCTCGGTCCGGTATACGCGATGTCCGAAACCGGGGATCCTACGCTTCTGAGCAAGCATCGTTTTGACGTACGCCGCAGCCCTCTCAGGAGTGCCAATTGCCTCGAGCATCTTCATCACCTGCTCGTTGGCACCCCCGTGGAGTGGTCCCTTGAGCGTCCCAATGGCCGAGGTGACGGCGGAATGCATGTCCGAAAGGGTCGAAGCCGTGACCCGTCCAGAGAACGTGGATGCGTTCAGCTCATGGTCCGCGTGAAGGATCAGGGCCACGTCGAACACCCGGGCGCTGAGGGGATCAGGTTCCTCCCCCTTGAGCATGTAGAGGAAGTTCGCCGCATGCGCCAGGTCCCCTCTGGGGGGCACGGGTTCCTCTCCCCGGCGGAGCCTGTCGAAAGCTGCCACAATGGTAGGGATCTGAGAGGTCAGGCGAATGGCCTTGTTCAGGTTCGCTTCTGGGGAGTCCTCAGAGGCTTGCGGGTCGATCACCCCCAGCGCAGAGACCGCCGTCCGAAGGACGTCCATGGGAGCAGCATCCGCCGGGAAGAGCCGCAACAACTGGAGGACCTCAGTAGGGAGGGCGCGGGAGGCGTTCAGCTCCTCCCGGAGGGTGCGGAGCTGGCTTGCCGTCGGGAGGTCTCCATGCCAGAGGAGGTGGCAGACTTCCTCAAACGTGGCATTCTCCGCAAGATCGGCGATATCATACCCTCTGTACAGGAGCCTGCCTTCTTTCCCGTCGATGAAGCAGATCGTGGAAGTCGCCGCCACCACACCTTCAAGACCTGCAAGCACCTGAGATCGTGGTTCCTGCGCCATGCAAAGCCCCCCTCCTGCGGTCTATTGATAGGGTAGGGGAAATCACCCGGACTGTCAACGTGGGAAGTCCGATTCCTGGTTTTCAGGACGGATCCCTTCTCTCGCTGACGTCTCCCGGGCACCCTGGAACTCAGGGAAGGCGCGTCTGAACTGGACCCGGATCCAGCCCCTCAGGTCAGGGTCCGCTTCCTCCCAGAGGCGGCGGAGGTAGGCGATCATGGCAAGGAGCTCGGGGTCTATGGCCTCCTCTGCGAGATATTCCCCTCCCTCCTCGAAAGCCTGCGGGGGAGCAGGGAACTCCAGGGTTTTGAGACTGCGATGGCGGCTCCTGTAGTCCTCGTAGAGCTGCATGCCCCGTGCGTAGGAGGGGCGGAATACAGACAGGATTTGGAAGATCTCCTTGGGATCCACCCGCCTGGTCATCAGCCGCTCGAAGGCCCCGCGCGAGGGCTGTACAGAGGCCACGGGGAGGCCCAAGGAGACGCACCAGGCCAGGACTTCCCCGAAAGCCTTTCCATGGAGAGCGAATCCGTCCCGCACAATGAGGTACCGCCCAGGGCGCCGCACGAAGAGGAACCCGCACGTCCCCGGACCTTCCAAGGCATAGGCACGTCTGGGGAGCTCCGTCGAGAGGAGCAACCGCACCGCTAGACGGCACCCCTCCAGGTCGTCTCTCCGCCCTACGCTGAGCACAGGAAGGAGCAGGAAGGCGGGACCTGCGCGCTCCCCCTTCAGGATCCAGTCAGCACTCACGGAGTAAACCTCGCAGAGACGGGTGAGGTTGGGGGCGGAAGGGCGGTTGCGGTCGTTCTCCAGGCTGCTCAGGTTGCCCCGCGAGATCCCCGTCATTCCGGCGACCTCAGGGATGGTGTACCCGTGGATCATCCGCGCCAGCCGGAGGCGCTCGCCGATGGTCTTCGTGTCAATTTGAAATCGCAACTCTAACCTTGACACAGTTTCGATTTTAGATATACTAGGATAGAAAGGTCCGTGTGGTGCGCATTCTCGACACACATGCGCCCGGAGGAGATTAAAGCGCGTCTCATTCTCAAGGGGATCACCCAGGCGGAAATCGCCCGGCGTTTAAAGGTCAGCCGCGGTGCCATCTCGCAGGTGATCAGCGGGCGAGAGAGAAACCAGAGGATCCGTAAGGCAATCGCCCGCGCCCTGGGTTTGAAGGTTTCGGACATATGGCCAGAAGAACGGTAACGATCGGAATTCGGTACTTCGATAACTCAACATGTTAAGTTTATGGTACCACACCCCTGGTGGGTCCGTAAACAGGAAAGGAGCGGGAAATGGGCTACATCATCTGCAACCGATGCGGCCGGATTTCTTATACGGCGAGTTCTATAGGAACGATTCGGTGCGCCTACTGCGGCGAGCCCATGGAGCTGAGCCTCCAGGAAGTGCGGCGTTTCCCCCAGGAGAAGAGCGCCTCGAAGAATGGGGACTCCAAGCAGAAGGAGCGGTTGTTCCGCAAGAAGGGGAATCCTTACCCGTGGCCGTTTGACCCAAGGGACTGAGCACCCGCCGGCGGGTTTTGATGGGGAACCCGACAGGGGGAAGCTCCTGCTGCGGTGTAACAGGATTTCTGTCCGTTCCCTTAGCTCGCCTCGCGGGAGTCCCATCAAAGGACCCTGCGGGTCAATGCCTTAGGAGAGACCACCATCCGTAGAGGTTGAGGTACACAAGGTCGAAGACCATGAGCCCCTCTGTCCTGCGAAAGGCCGTCCGTAGCGCCGCCCTTGCCCGCTCCGGATCGTCCCTATACGCCCCCAGGAAAACGCTCCCCAAGACGGGTGTGCCCTCAGCTACCTCCTTAGCGAGGAGGGCCCCGCCGGATACCGACCGCCACAGGGGCACCTTCCGCGAGAACGCCTCTCCTATTGTCACCTCGCGATAGTAGAGGCCCACGAGCAGGTAATCCAGGAGGTCTGCAAGGGCACCAGCCTGCCACGCCGTGCTCGCCCATGCGAACGGGGGGAGATAGCCGGGGTTCGCCCAGTTGACCCCTTCGTTCCAAGAGTCGGGGTACCACGCCCCGACGTAGGCTGCCACGCTCGTGCCGGGTCGCAGATGGCGGATAGTCCTCGTTGCCGCTTCCACGAACCTGCGAATCATGATCGCCCGCCATCCCAGCCACTCCTTGTACAACGGCCCAGGTCTCCGCACAAACCAGAACTCCGTCGGTTCGTACCGGAAGATCTCCTCTGGCCAGTTCCGCACCTTCCGCCCCAAGTACTCTTCAAAGCTCCTCCTGCTCGTCTCGGAGAAATCAGCGGTGATGTCCGGAAAGCGGATCCTATCGAGAACAATGCCGTCCACAGGATACCGCGTGACGACCTCAGCGATGAACGCGAGCATGCGCAGCCGGACGAGGGGGTTGACGGGGTTGGCGAAGGCGATCAGGCTGTACCTTGTAGAAGGGACGAACCTGGGTTCCACAGGCCCCAAACGGACGGGGGACCGCAGGCGAAAGTGCCCCTGGAGCCATTCCCCTGCAGCCCCATGGCCCACGAGCACGAACCCCTTCAAAGGCACGGAGACCGGGCCGCCCCTTTGCATAGCCACGACGCGCCACCCCTCTACGGTCAGGAGGGTGTACAACGCATCGACCCTGAGTCCTTGACCTCCGCGCGTCACCAGGGTCAGCTCATTCACTCCGGGGATCCTATTGACCCCTGCAAGATCATAGGAGCTCCCATCGGGAGCAAGGACGGGTCTCGTAGCCAAGTAATGCACGGCCTGCCACTCCGGGCGTTCATACAGGGGGCCAGCCTGCCAGCTCGTGAGCGCCTCGCCGAAGACATTGACAGCCGCGTGGACCTTCATCCCCCTGGCATGGGCTTCTTGGATTACCACGGACAGAAGGTCGTAGTCCTGAGGATACCACTCCCGCGGCGGGGGATACTCCGGTGGCCAGGGCCTTGGCACGGGGGAGGTCCCAATGAATGGAGCGATGCGGCTCGGGTATGTGGCGTACCCCCAGGCGTTCTTGGCCTCTGGCACAACTGTGTCGAATCCGGCTTCCTTTGCTCGATCCAGGATCCCCCGAACCCCCTCGGGAGTGCTCAAGAGGCGCAGGTTCGCCCCCGCCTCCATCCAGAGGACCTTGCGGGGGGTATTCCGGCCGCCCGCCCAAACCCCCTGCGGGAGGACGAAGAGGAGGAGGGCAACGGTGCCGAGCAGGAGGTTCCTCATCACAAGTTCCAGCAAGCGTACAGTAAACGGACAGAAATCTCGCTGCACCGTAGCATCTGGAGCTTCCCCCCGTGTCCGGTTTTTGGTGGGGTGCCCGAACCCTTTTCAGGATTTTGGCGGGGTGACTTAGATCCTGCGCCGTTCGAGGTTGGCAAACCGGTTGTGCTCCTTGTGGAAGTACAGCTCCACCTGGCCCACGGGACCGTTCCGATGCTTGGCCACAATGATCTCGGCAACGTTCTCCTTGCCCTCCGCGCGCGCCCGTTCTGGATCGTAGTAATCCTGGCGGTAGATGAATAGGACAAGGTCAGCCACCTGTTCTAATTCTCCTGATTCCCTGAGGTGGGAGAGCATCGGCCGGCGGGTCCCGGTGAGTTCCACCGCCCGGCTCAACTGACTAATGGCGATGACCGGGACGTTGAGCTCCTTCGCAAGGGACTTGAGCGCACGGGCGATCTCGGAGATCTCCTGCGTCCGATTCTCAGTCCGCTTGTAGCTCTGAATCATCTGCAGGTAGTCGATGATCACCAGTCCAAGGCCGTGCTCTGCCTTCAGCTTGCGGGACTTCGCCCGCATCTCGACCACGGAGATGCTGGCGCTGTCGTCGATGAAGATCGGAGCTTCTGAGAGGCGTCCCATCGCCCGCGAGAGCTTAGGCCAGTCGCTGTCGGAGAGGTATCCAGTGCGCAGCCGGTTGCTGTCCACCTCCGCTTCGGCACAGAGGAGGCGCTGGACGAGTTGCTCCTTGCTCGTCTCCAGGCTGAAGATGGCGACGGGGTACTTGTGGTGAATCGCTGCGTGGGCGGCGATGTTCAGGGAGAAGGTCGTCTTCCCCATGGCCGGGCGCGCAGCGACGATGATCAGGTCGGAGGGTTGGAGGCCGCTCGTCAGCTTATCGAGATCGGTAAACCCTGTGGGGATCCCGGTGACCGTCCCCTTGTCCTGGTAGCGGCGGTCGATCTGCTCGAAGCTCTCCTTCAGGATCTCCCGGATGTGCAGGAACTCCTGGGTCCTGCGACGGGTGGCGATGTTGAACACCAGCTTTTCGGCACGATCGAGCACCGCATCGATATCCTGGTCCCCCTCATACCCCATCTGGGCGATCTCCGTCCCCGCCCGGATGAGCGCCCTGAGGATAGATTTCTGGATCAGGATGCGGGCATAGTACTCTACGTTGGCTGCTGTTGGAACTGCGTTGACCAACGTGGAGAGGTAGCTCGCCCCTCCCACGTCATCGAGCCGGCCAAGGTCGCGTAGCCGCTCTGTGACCGTGAGAAGGTCCGCCGGCTCTCCCCGCTCAAACAGGTCGACCACCGCTTCGTAGATGATCCTGTGGGCCTCACGGTAGAAGTCTTCGGGACGGACGAGCTCCACAACCCTGGCGATGGCGTCGCGCTCCAGGAGCATGGAGCCCAGCACCGACTGCTCTGCTTCGATGCTCTGCGGGGGGACCCGGTCGATCGTGGTGATGGCCATGGACACGCTCCTTCGCTCTCTTCAGGACAGAGTCCTCGACCTGGAACTGGTAGCTCAATTATACAAACATTTGTTCGCTATGTCAAGTGGGTGCGCCACGCCTCCTTCCGCTCGACACGGTCCATACAGTTGGCGCGAGGGGCTGTGAATTCCTTGTGGACAGGCTGGGGGTGACCACGGAAAGCCTGCGGAGAACCTGTGGGGATGCTGGGGAGAAGAGAGAGCCCTCTAGGCAAAGATGTGCGGGAAGGCCTCCTGGACAGCGTTCACGTAGACCACCTCGATCCCCCGCAGATCGGGAGGGACATCGTGACGGTTTTCGGCTGGGATGATCACCTTGCGCATCCCTGCCTGCCTTGCTCCGTAGATCTTCTCCGCAATCCCCCCCACCGCCTTGACCTTCCCTTGGATGGAGACCTCGCCCGTGACAGCCACATTCTGCCGGAGGGGACGCTTCTGGATCGCGGAGAGCATAGCCAGCACCACCGCTAGCCCAACGGACGGGCCGTCGATGAGGCCTCCGCCCACGACATTGACGTGGAGGTCGTAGTTGGCGATATCGATCCCCGCGATCTGGCGGAGGACAGAAGCGGCGTTGAATACCGAATCCTTGGCCATGCTCCCCGCTGTCTCATTGAAGCGGATCGTGCCCTGTCCCCGTCGGAGGGCGGGGAAGGCCGCAGCTTCGATCTCAATGATCGAACCGAGGTAGTGGCTCACCCCCAGTCCAAAGATCTTGCCAACCTCCGGAACCTCAGAGGCACGTGAGGGGACATGAGGGGTGAGCCGGCCGATGCGAATCACCTCATAGAGGTCTTCCTCCGTGATGCGTACACGCCCCCGACGCCCTCTCTTCCGGAAGAGCGCCATCCCATAAGCGTCGGCGAGGAGGTTGACCGCCTTCCGTCCGTCCACAGTGTAGGTGGCGATGATCTCGGGGATCGTCTTCGCCAGTTCCACCCCTAGCCGCCGCGCCGCCTGCCGGACGATGCGCTCGATGTGCTCCTGGGTGAGCGGCTCAAAGAAGACCTCCGCACATCGGGAGCGAATCGTCGGGCTGATCTCCTCGGGCTCACGCGTAGTTGCCCCCACCAGGATGAAATCCGCCGGAGCGCCCCGCTCGAACAGGTGCTTGATGTACTGAGGGATCGCAGGATCGGCAGGGTCATAGTACGAAGACTCGAAGTACACCCTCTTGTCCTCCAAAACTTTGAGGAGCTTCCCCTGGATGATGGGGTCGAGCTCCCCGATCTCATCGATGAACAGGACACCCCCATGGGCCTTGGTCACAAGTCCAAGCTTGGGCTCGGGGATTCCCACCTCGGCGAAATCCTTCCGGCTCCCCTGGTAGATGGGATCGTGCACCGAGCCGAGTAAGGGATTGGTAATCTCCCTAGCGTCCCAGCGGAGCGTGGCGCCGTCGACTTCGATGAACGGGGCGTCGGGTGGGAAGGGCGTCCAGGGGAGTTTCTTGGCTTCCTCGAGGACGAGCCTCGCCACAGTGGTTTTCCCTACTCCCGGCGGTCCATAGAGGATCACATGCTGGGGGTAGGGAACGGCCAGCTTGGCCATGAGCGCACGGATGGCCCGGTCTTGGCCCACCACCTCGCGGAGCTTCCTGGGGCGGACGAGTTGGTGGATGGAATGGCTGAGCTTGATACTCTCCAGACGCTCCAGAACCTCGAGCTTCTGCCTCGTCAGCGCTGTCTCGGGGTCGAACTCCTCCTTCAGGACCTGGCGGCGGATCTCCTGGAGCACCATCTGCTGACGCTCCCGGATCCTATCGGCTACGCGCCGCTCCAGCTCATCCTCCACGGTGCGTTGGACGATAAGGTCGGCCAGCCTGTCCTCAATGGCGTCGATGATCCTGGGAATCTCCTCCTCGGCAGGGAGTTTATCCAGCGTAGGGTCCTCGTAGACGATACGCTGCAAGGCAAGCACCCTGTCCGGGAGCCTGGAGGACCGCATGAGCCGCAGGGACTTCAGCTTGTTGGCCTTCCTCAAGAACGTATCCGTCCCGTACACGTTGCTCAGGAGGTTGAAGATGGCGCTCACCTTCCGGGCGAGCTGCTCCTGCCGGGTCAACCTGCTGATGAGCGGGAGAGAACGGGGAAGACGCCGTGGAGTCCTCACCGTTTCACCTCCTTCGGGCGCACGCCAACGATGTGGACGGATACGTAGGCAACAATGCCCGAGGACAACCGCACCGGAACCCTGTAGGTGCCCGTCACTTTAATCGGCTCGTCCAGCTCTACCTGCTTCTTGTCGATGGGAAACCCCCGCGCGCGAAGCGCCTCAGCGATGTGCTGGGAAGTGATGGAACCAAAAAGCCGCCCCGTCTCCCCGCTCTGGACCCGTAGCTCGATCGAGGTCTGGCTCAGGGCGGTGGCAACTTGCTCAGCTTCCCTCTGCTTGCGGGCTTCCTTTTCCCGAGCCACCCGCTGTTGCTCCTCCCAGCGCCGGATCTCCCCCTCCGTGGCCTCCACCGCAAGCCCCCGGGGGAAGAGGTAGTTGCGGGCATACCCCTCCTTCACTTCATGGATGGTGCCGGCGCGACCAAGGGAAGGAACGTCCCGAAGCAAGATCACCTTCATGCGGGCTCACCCCGAGTCCCGAGGCGGCGGTAGTTGAACCAGGTATCGAGAAGCCCAACCCACATCAGGATAAACCAGGAGATCCCAATGGACAGGACGAGGACGACAAGGATCGCCTGGAACCACCTAGGGACCTCCAGCCTGCGGAGGTAGTACAGGCCGATGAGCAACCCCTGGAATCCGAAGACCAGGACGTCAGCGATCTGCAGGTTGACGAAGACCCTCTGGAACGGCGGCCACCGTGCCCCTGCAACGCCCGAGAGGACTGTCAGACCAAGCAACACCCAGACGACCCTTGCGGGGACCCGCCACTGGAGCATCGGCGGGAAGGGAGGCAACGTGTGTCCAAAACGGCGCAGGAGCAGGCCAGCTACGAGGTAGATGAGGTACGCCCAAATCCCCGCGCCCAGGAGGAAGGCCACAGGGATGATCGTGCGGAGGAAGTCCGGGAGTTGCCCAAGGGCCTTCTCTAGGGCTTCCGCCTGCGCTGAGGGGACCCCCAGCCGGCGCTGGAGGGCAAGGGACATCTTCCAGGCCTCGATCTGGGCCTTGATCGTCTCCTCGACGGGGTTGATCCCCATGAGACGCACGGTGAGCCAAAGAGAGAGGAGGCTCGTGAGGAGGAGCACAGCGGCGGTCACCAGGACCGTCGTCGAGGCGCTGAATCTCTGCCGAACCCCCCACCCCAGAGCGATTCCGGTCGGGCCGAACACGGCCCCTGCCAGGAGCGCCTGGACGGGTCCCACGATCCAGGCTAGGATCAGCGACGCCACAATCGAAGCCAGCACCGCCACCCTCGTCCCCCAGCGGATCAGCAACCAGGCCACAGGGACGGGAGCAAGGAGCAAGGCCAAGGAAGGCAGGAAGAAAATCCCAACGACGACGATGATGACGATCAGGCCGGCAAGAAGTGCTCCCTCGGTGAGCCCCCGTGTGGCCACGTTCCGATGCGGCATAGCCACCCCCCTCCACCGGCCTGCTCAACGGATAGACCTTCTATGAAACGCTCGCAGGAGCTTACGTGGAAGTGTAAGGCAATAGGGCGAGCTCGCGCGCCCGTTTAATGGCAAGAGCCAGGCGGCGCTGGTGCTTCGCGCACGTCCCTGTGACGCGCCTCGGGAAGATCTTCCCGCGCTCGCTGAGGAATCTGCGCAGCCGGTTGACGTCCTTGTAGTCGATGACCTCAAGTTTCTCTACGCAGAAAGGGCAGCTCTTCGGCTTAGGCCGACGGCCCCGGAACTCTTTCTTCGCCATATCGAACCCCCCTTACGCCGGCCAAACCCCCGCCAGATTCCGGGACCGGATCTTGGCGGGGGTCCGGCACGGGCAATCCTAGGGTGCTCCTTCGGTCAAAAAGGAATGTCTTCCTCTTCCTCGACTGGTACCTCCATCTCCTCAGGACCCGGGGGAGCAGGTTCGGGAGCAGGAGCCTTCCGGTCCAAGAACCGGATATTCGTCGCCACGACCTCGGCAACTTTTCGCTTCTGACCGTCTGCGGTCTCGTAAGAACGGATCTGGAGCCTCCCCTCCACAGCAACGAGACGCCCCTTGCCGAGGTACTGAGTCACCTGCTCGGCGAGCCTGCGCCAGGCGACGATATCGATGAAGTCAGTCTGCTGCTCCCCCTGCTGGCTCGTGAATGGCCGGTCCACAGCCAGCGTGAAACTCGCCACAGGCTGTCCACTCGGCACATACCGGAGCTCCGGGTCACGCACGAGGCGCCCGATCAAGATCACCCTGTTCAGCATCGAGATCCCTTCTTTTCCCCTGGATTACTCCCCGGGCCCTGTATCCCCTTCGGGCTCGCCAGAACCCCTGCCGGGAGCTTCTGCCTTCTCCTCACCGTATTTTTCTCCCTTGCTTGGTTCTTTCCCCCTGGGCGGGGGGCCCTCAGCAACGACGACCATGGACCGGAGGAGGTCCTCATTGAGCTCAAGGAAGCGCTTCAGCTCGGGGATCTGGGACCCGTTGAAGGTGAACCGGGTGACCACGTAGTACCCTTCGCGGAACCTCCGGATCGGATAGGCGAGGCGGCGCATCCCCCAACGGTCCTCGACCTCGATCGCTCCACCTTGCTCTATGATCCGCTGCTTGATGCGGCCGATGGTGGCTTCCTGCTGTTCCGCATCCAGGTCGGGGCGAAGAATGTAGACTAGCTCGTAGCTCTTCATCATCTCCTCCCCTCGGGCTTTCCGGCGTCGCCGGTTGGCCCTGCCTTCCCGCATTCCCGGCAGGGCAGGGAGAACCTGCTACAAAGCAGGCCTATTTTACCACACTCCCTACAGGTTGGCAATGTGGGTGCGGCCTCTGGAAATTTGCGGGAACTGGGGGAGGGTGACGGGTCTTCCTCACGTCCCCTTAGCCAATTCCTTCGCCCGGAGGGCAGCCCGAGCGATGGCCTCCACAAGGGTGGTCGAAAAGCCCCTCTCCTCCAACACTTGGAGGCCAGCCATGGTCGTCCCACCAGGGGAGGTCACCCGCTGGCGAAGGGTCCGGGGATCCTCGCCAGTCTCCCGGACCAGCTTGGCAGCACCGAACACCGTTTCGGCAGCAAGGAGAAGGGCGATATCCCCAGGGAGGCCGAGGTTCGCTCCTGCCTCCGTCATCGCTTCCATCATCCGGTAAACATAAGCAGGGCCGCTTCCCGCAAGGGCGGTAATAGCGTCCATGAGCTCCTCGGAAACTTCAACCACACGCCCCAGGGCTTCAAAGAGGGCTCGCGCCACTGCCCGTTCCGGCTCCCCGACCCGGCTCCCGTAGGTGATGGCTGTGACCGACGCGGCCACAGACGTTGCCAGGTTCGGCATGGTCCGGACAACGGGGGCCTGGGGGAGAGCCTCTTCCAACCTTGCCAGCGGGACCCCTGCCGCAACAGAGATGCATACTTGACCGGGACGCAGGAAATCCCGGATCGCCTCGAGCACCTCCGGGATATCCTTGGGTTTCACCGCAAGGATCACTACGTCGGACCTCTCCAGCAGCTCCACTTTGGACGCCGTCGTGGAAATCTTGTACTGCCAACTCAGGCGCGCAAGGCGCTCCCGGTTCTCGCGGTTGGTGGCCATGATCCTCCCGGGAACTGCCACTCCCGTGGTCACCAACCCGCGGATCATCGCCTCGGCCATATTGCCTGCCCCGATGAACCCGATCCCTCGCTCATGCAGCATCCTCACCACCTCCCATCAACCCCAACATCCCAGCGTAGACGGGGTTGAGGTGGAACTCCCCTCCCGCATTGCATGAAAACAAAAGACCCCTCGCCGGCAAGGGCGAAGGGTTCCTCCGCGGTACCACCTTCCTTCCGCACGGCTGGCACGAGCCATCCGCACGGCACTCTTCCTGCGCTATCGAGCAGGCCCGGCCGCCTTATGGGGTGACGAACTTTCCCGCCATCACCCTTTCCGGCGGCAGCTCAGGGGTGGGTTCAGAGGATCTTTCGCCACAGGGCTCACAGCACCATGGCCCTGCTCTCTGGGGCGGGAGTCCCTCTTACTCGTCCCCGTCATCGCCAGTCAAGCTTGTGGGGTGTATCCTAGCATGAACCTGGCCAAACGTCAAGACCCCTCTCGCGAGGATGTGGTCTATCTGCCTAGGATTGCAGAGAGGAAGAGCATCAAGAGGTAGGCATTGGAGAGGTGGAAGCTCACCAAGGCATGTGGCCGTGAGGGGTCCCGGGCCAGGCGAGCATTCGCAAGAACCAGGACGAGCCCGCCGCCCAATGCAGCCCCCATGTACGCCACCCCAAGGGGGTCTACAACCGTGGGAGCGAGTGTGGTAAGGACCAAGAGGAGCGTGGCCCAAAGGACCGACTTCGCTGCCCTCTCCTTCCCAACGATCACAGGCAACATCGGCACCCTGGCACGGCGGTAGTCATCTTCGTAGGCGATCGCCAAGCTCCAGAAGTGCGGGGGTGTCCACAGGAAGACGACCATCGCTAAGGCGATGACCGCGGGCGTGATCCCCCCAGGAACGACAGCCCCACCTGCGAGTACCGCTGAACTCCCAGCCAGACCTCCGATCACGATGTTCCAAGGTGTGCGCCGTTTGAGCCAGAGGGTGTACACCCCCACATAGATCGCGGCCCCGGCCAGGCCATAGAACGCGACGGCCACGTTCAGGGAAAGGGCCGAGATGCCCAGGCCGGCCGCCACAAGGAGGGCACCGGTTAGTGGAACAACCCAGGGATGTGGGATTGCGCCTGCCGCCAAGGGGCGTCGGCGCGTCCGCTCCATTAAGGCATCGAGATCCCTGTCGAAGTAGTGGTTGAGGCTCCCACTTCCAGCACAGGTGAGTCCGACAGAGAGGGCCAGCCAGACCAGCTGGGGAAGGGTGATGCGCCCACCTCCCGCGACCAGAGCTCCCCCTAACGCTGTGAGCGTGATCAGGGCGCCAACCCTGAGCTTGAACAACGTGGGGATCGAGCGAATGAGGAAGCCCAAGCCGCCGGCCGCTACAACCATCCCTCTCCTTAGTGGAAGATCTCCGAGGACCAGCGAACCCTCTTGAGAAGATCTCGCTGATGATTCCGGCGGAGAGCCGTGGACTCCTCCTAGGGTATTGGGGTGCCCCTCCCCTCGCGCAACGCACACCTTCATCACGGAAACCTCCGGGGTGCCAGCCTGCTCCTATTCCTTCCCCCCGGCCTTCCGGGGCGCGATGGTCACGAGATCGGAGAAACTACCAACCCTTCCCTGGGCAACGTCCTCGAGGGTGATGCGTTCCATCAGTTCGACCAACTGTGGCCGCACCGTCTTCCATATGCCGTGGAGGAGACACGGCCGGTCATCGGAGCACTGGCTACTCCAGAAGACGCAGCGCCGGAAGACGTCGCTCCCTTCAATCGCCTCGACGATCTCCTTGATGCTGATCTCACCTGGCGGACGGCTCAAGGTGTATCCCCGCTCCTTCCCCCGGAACGACCGCAACACCCCTCGCTTGGTCAGCTTGAGGAAGGTCTTGGCCAGGAAGTATACCGGCAGGTCTTGGGCTTTGGCCACTTCCTTCGCTTGCAGAATGGTCCCCGGCCGCTGCCGCGCGAGGTAGACCAGGCCGCTCAAACCGTACTCACTTTCCTTGCTCAGCTTCATCAGTCTCACAACCTTTGAACGATCTGCGTTCCCCGACCGGAATCCGAGCGGATCCTGGTGGGGACCCCTATGCGGGAGAGGTTCCTTCCCACTGTTTCGGGCGCCCGGGCCAGCTGGGGTTCGACACGGACCAGTGTCCGGAGGACGCTCCCTACAAATATAGCTCCCCCGAGGGTGGCTAGTCCAGCCCCCAGGGCCATGAGGTTCAACGCAGCGGACCAAGCGAAGCCCATGGCCGTACCGGCCACCACGGTCTTCCTCGGCGCACCCAAGGATCCCGCCCAGGCAAGGGTGAAAACGGTCACAAGCACTCCGAGGGCGAAGATGTACGGCTGGACTCTCGCGGAGACCACCCCGTTGATGTCCCTCCCGATCGCAGGGAGGAGGTGATACACGAGGCCCATAAACGCAAGCGTCACGCCGCCGACGAGCATCGCATGATAGTGGGCCGTCACCTTCAACGTATTCGGAGTACCCAACGGGGCGAGCAGGCCCCCAACAAGGAAGAGCAGTACCGAAAGCGCCAGGGCTGAGCCCTGAGGATTCCGCCAGACCTCCCGGAGCCATCCTCGGGATCTCCCAGAGAGCGCACGGGCCACCGAAACAGCGATAAGGAGGACATGGAGGATCGTAGGCAACCCGAGGCCAACGTTGAAGAAGGTGTTGACGCTCGCCATGCGGGGGAGGTACACCGGGTCCACCAGGAAGTAGAAGAACGGTATGGGGAGGGCCAGCATCGGGTAGAGGGCGAAGGCGAACCGGGAAACCTTTGGGGACACAGGGGACGCACCAAATGCAGACGCCGCGAGGATGTACCAGGTAACACTCAGGACCCCCACATAGACGTATTGGAGGGCATGGCCGGCGCCCCAGAACAGTGCGTGGTAGGTACGGGACCCAACGGTCGCGATCCCCCCAAGGAGCGCCAGGATCGTAATCATCACACAGGCCGATACCGTGGTCATCCCGTACACAGGCAGAGGCAACGCCATCCCTCGGTGGCGCGCAATCCCCCGCAGGAAGGAGCCTACCACAAGGAAGATCCCGGCGGCGAATCCCGCATACCCCGTAAAGAAGGCAGGGGTCTCCAGGACGGGCACGTAGTCGCTCAGGATGACATTCCCGCGGCCCGCAAGGATCGCGGAGAGGAGTAGCCCACTCCCAAGTGTTACGAGACCGAATGCCTTCCCTGCGGATGCCGTCAAGAAGGCGTGTTCCCTGAGGAACACACCTCCCGTGTAGATGGCCGCGATGGATACAAATGCAAGGAGCCAGATGATCAACGAGAAGGTCACATGGCCGACCAGGAGAACAGAGAAGGATCTCGATGGGGAGATGACCTGGAGGGCGGGGACCCTAGCCATGGCAATGAGCACCGCAAGGATCCCCGCTACCCCAGCCGCCCCAATGGCGAACAGGAGCCACCTGCGCAACTGATCGCGCGTCTCCGGGTCCAGAGAGTCCCTCATTGCCCGACGGGCCAAGCCTTCGAGAGAGCCCAGAAGTTCCCGAGGTAGAGCGCCAGGAAGAACAACCCGAAGATCAGGCACAGGGCAAACGTCCCCTTGAGACTCGGGGGCGCAGCAGCATGACTCGGGCTTGCCCCTGCGATCGGCACCACAGGCAACCTGTACTGCACCCGGAGTTCCTCATCGGTGAGCCTCTTCCCAAAGAGCACCGTGCCGACGACGAGCAGGATGAACAACGCCCCTCCGGCAATCGCCAGCAGGCCGCCCACCCCCGCAAGTCCAAGCAGGGTGAACACCGCGGGTGGATAGGAGAAGCCCCATGGGGAGCGGCCGAAGGTGAAGATGTCGGGTTGCTTGCGCGGGAGGCCGTAGCGGACTCCCAGCTGCATGAACGCCAGGACCAGCAGTCCCATCCCGATCCCATAGAGCCAGGGCTGGATCTTGACGAGGTTCCCGCCAATGACCTTCCTCCGGAAGATCAGCGGGAGTACATACCAGGTCAATCCCATGAAGGCGAGGGTCGTTCCCGCGACGACAACCCCGTGAAAGTGCCCGGTAATGGCGAGTGTGTTGTGCCACTTGAGGTTGAGCTGCTCGGTCCCTGCGATCACTCCGCCTGTCCCGCCGAGGAAGCCGAACAGGGCAATGGAGAGGACGAGGCTCACGAACGAAGGATTCCCCCACGGGGCCTTCACCAACCACTCAAACAGCCCCCTGGTGTATCCCCTTACCCGCTGGGCGAGCTCCACACTCCCTGGGACGGCAAAGGCGTGGATCATGCTCCCGAGGACCGCAAGGTGCATGAGGTACCCCGTGTTGATCCATTTCCATCCGATGGAGAGCGCCCCGCTCGGTTCGGACTGGAGGTGGTGGGCGGAGCCGAGGTTGATCGCCACGAGGTAAAGGGCGAAGGCGAACCGGGACACCTTCTCGCTCGGCGTCCTTCCACCCACGGTGAGGAAGGAGAGCAGGTACCACACGGAGATCGTAGCTGCGAGGTTGATCTGCTGGGAGGGATGCCCGTACCCCCAGTAGGCGAGCTTCCAGATGAAGGGGTCGATGGTGCGGAGGAGGCCTACGGACCACAAGAATGCAGGAACATACACCAGCGCCCCCACGAGGAGGGTCGCCACGGCCAGGACAGCAGCCACGAAGGCACCGTAGACGACGAGGGGCAGGGAACCTTCATAGGCCCTTTCCTTCCTCGCAAGGTATACCGTCGCGAAGAAGATCCCCACAGCGATCAGGGCCCCGATCGCATAGAGGACCGTCCCGAAATAGAAATCCGGTGTCCCCCGGAGGGGCGGATAGGGTTGGAACGAGAGGTAGTTGACAGGGGAGCGGAAGATGGCATAATCCACCATCACCGCTCCTATGACCATGAGGCCGAAGGCAAGCCACGCCAGCCGGGGAGCAGCGAGCCTCGTGTTCAGCATGACCGAGCCGGCGAAGTAGAGGATCGCCACCTCGAAGAGGATGATCCAGAAGATGAGCATGTTCCACCCGTGGAGGGCCACGAATAAGTAGAAGGTCCGCGGAGGGAACGCGCCCAGCCAGCGGGTGAGCAGGATCACGAGGGCGGAGACACCTCCGACGAGAAGAGCCACGACTGCTGCCACGGCGTTCGCTCTGATCAAGGTCTCCGTCTGTCCATAAACCTTAAAGCCTGTGACGGGGCAAGACCGATACACCTCAGCCATGGCTCACCTCTCCACCACAAGGATTTTGCCAACCATCATCTCGTGGCCAATACCACAATACTCGTTGCAGACGACATTGTAGACGCCTGGTTCGGTGGGCGTGAAGGGAAGGACCCACTCGTAGCCTGGGTAAAGCTGGATGTTCCACTGGTGAGAGTTCGAGATGGAAAAGCCATGGAGGTAATCCAGGGCGGCAATGTGGAGGAGATACCGCTCTCCGGCCCTGAGGCGGAGGATCGGGTAGAAGGCGAACCGGGTGGCGTACAGATACACGTCGCTTCCCGCGGGAGGTTCCACAACCGGCCTGCCGTTCTCCTCCCCCACCCTGTACTTCGCGACGAACTGCTCGACCTCGGCCTTGAAGGCAGCAGGGTCTACCCGATAGGCCTTTCCTGTAGAGTTCTGTGGGCCGATGACATGCCAGATGAGCATCCAGGCGGAAAAGAAAACAACCACGAGGAGGAAAGCAAGGATCAGCCAGATCTTCTCTAGTGGCTCGACCTTCTCATACCACCAGTACCGTTCCGGAACGGTCGCCATCTCCATCCCCCCTACCGAGCCGGAATCCTTAAGACATCGAGCACGCCCCAGATCAGGTAGACGACGAAGAAGATGAGGTTGCTCAAGAGGACCCACAACCAGATCTGATCGTGTACCCTCTGCCAGAACGGTTCACGCTCCTGCACGCCCTCTTCACCTCCCCCCTTCATGACCATGCGTGTACCAAAACCCTCGCCAGATGCCTGGAGGACGTTCTACGATAGAACAGCTCGTACTCCGTGGAAGCGTGCATCTTCCCAGGGCAAACCAATATGATCCAAAAGACCTTTTAACTCTCTTAAAAGGATCTTAAGGGATCGCGGAGGGATTGTCAAGGAGATTTCACCAGCCCACCTACCGCTGACGGAGGAGCCGGGAGGAATTCGCGAGGATCCCGAGGTCTGGAAGAGATTGCGCAGCGGCTGCGAGGACGAGAGGGAGGTAGCCCAGGGCAGCTAGGGAAAGACCCAGGAGATTGTACACCGCCGTGAAGCCGATGTTCACCCCAACTACGCGCATGGTGCGGCGGGCGATCCGAAAGACCTCCGGGACGAGCGTCCAATCCTCCCGCATCAGAACGACGGGCGCTGCCTCGATCGCCACGTCGGTCCCCCCTCCGCCCATGGCGATCCCCACATCTGCCTGGGCCAGGGCAGGCGCATCGTTGATCCCATCCCCGATCATCACCACCGTATGGCCCTTCGCCTGGTACTCTTTGACGATGGCGATCTTGTCCTCAGGGAGAAGGTCCGCGCGGAACCCTACACCAAGGGAAGCGGCGATCGAGGCCGCCACACGTTCATTGTCGCCGGTGAGGATCTCGATGTGGCGGAGGCCAAGGGCATGAACGGCTTCCATTGCCTGAGGGACCTCAGGCCGGATCGTATCGGCTGCAGCGAGGACGCCGATGAGCTCCGTATCCCTGGCCACGTATAGGAGGGTCTTCCCTTGCATCTGAAGGGAAGTGCATGCATCCTCCCCTTCCCGCCCAACCGCCCGGTGGCTCCCCACGGTGATCACGCGACCATCCACCCGGGCGCGGACCCCGACCCCTGGCAAGGGCTCGAACGACTCTGGTTCCAGGAGGTGTAACCCTCTCGCCCGGGCAGCCCTGCGTACCGCCTCGGCCAGGGGGTGCTCAGAATAACGCTCAGCGGAGGCTGCGAGGATCAGCACCTCGTCCTCGGAGGAGGCGTTCACGGGGACGATCTCCGTGATCTCAGGCTGGCCGAGGGTCAGTGTACCGGTCTTATCGACCAGCAGAACATCGGCACGGGCCAACGATTCAAGATATCTCCCACCTTTGATGAGGATGCCGCGCCGCGCACTTGCCCCGATGGATGCGAGCATCGCAACGGGAGTGGCGAGGGCAAAGGAGCACGAGCAGGCCACAACCAGGACCGCCGCGGTGGCGAGAGGATCGCGGCGGATGAGGAAGGTCAGTAGGGCGATGCTGGCAACCACAGGCAGGTAATATCCGGAGAACCTGTCCGCGAGTCGTTGCACCTCAGCTTTGTTCGCCTCTGCCTGCTCCACCATCTGGATCACGCGCCCGAAAGTTGTCTCCTGTCCTATACGGGTTGCCCGGATTCGAAGGCTCCCCAGCCGGACCAGGGTGGCCGCATAGACCTTCGCACCTGGCCCTACTTCCACAGGCATGGACTCTCCCGTGATGGCAGACTGATCGACGGTGGCGTGGCCGCCGAGGACTTCCCCGTCTACGGGAATCTTCTCTCCAGGGCGGACAACCACCGTGTCCCCAGGGGAGACCTGGGAGATGGGCACTTCCTGCTCCGTCCCCTCACGGAGGACACGGGCCGTCTGGGGTGCCAGGTCCGTGAGCTCTTTCACCGCACGGCGGGCGCGGGTCGTGGTGAAGCTCTCCACGTAGTCCCCCAGGCGCATGAAGAACGCAACGACGGCAGCTGCTGCCCATTCCCCCACAGCCATTGCCGCAAGCGCCCCGACAGTCATCAGGGTATGCGCAAGGATCCGACCGCGTAGGGCAGCCCGGAGGACCTTCCAGAATACCGGATACCCTCCGAGGATAACGATGGCCATGCCCACCGGCCAGGAGATCTCCCGCGTGACCCTCTCAAAGAGACCCAGCCACTCGCCGACGATGGCAACGAACAGGACAGCTCCGAAGACCATTCCCAAGAAGGCGAGGACGGTCCTTGCGAAGTCCATTGAAAGCTTGCGCCGCCCGGACTCCTCCCGAATTGCCCCTTCAGGGACCCTGTAACCCGCTCGCTCCACAGCTTTCCTGATCGCAGGAAGATCCACAAGTGCGGGGTCTAGCTCAACGACAGCCCTCTCCGCGGCGAGGTGGACGTCCACCGCCTTCACCCCAGGGAGCGCTTCAATGGCCCTCCGGACGTGCAGCGCGCAATCTGCGCAGTCCATCCCTTCGATGGGAACTTCCAAAACCTGCCGATCAGCCATTTCCCCCTCCCTGCTTACTCCCCCATGCGCGCTCCGGACAAATTGTGCCGGGTCACTCATAGACGCCCCTTCCGACCTCCGCCAGCAGCTCATCGGCGAGGCGGAGGAGCATGGGGGCTCGAGGGTCGCTTGGCGGGGTGACTTAGCGGGTGACGTCCGCGACCGCTTTGCTCGTCCCTAGGTATGCCTCGATCACGCGCGGGTTGTTCTGGATCTCCTGGGGTGTCCCCTCAGCGATCTTCTCCCCGTAGTCCAGCACCGTAACGCGCTCCGAGATCCCCATCACCGCGCGCATCTGGTGCTCAATCAGGATGATGGTGATCCCAAGTTCATCGCGCAAGCGGCGGATGAGGTTCATCATCTCCATGGTTTCCCGGGGGTTCATCCCCGCCATAGGCTCGTCCAGGAGAAGCAGCTTGGGATTGCTGGCAAGAGCCCGGGCGACCTCCAGTCGGCGCTGATCCCCGTAAGGCAAGTTCCGCGCAAGGAAGTCTCCCTTCCCTTTCAACCCGACGAAGTGCAGCAGCTCTTGGGCTCTCTTCACGGCGGCCTGCTCTTCCTCCTGGGTATACGGAGAGTTCAGGACCGCGCCCACCCACGTCGACTTGAGCCGGGGGTGCATTCCTACAAGGACATTCTCCAGGGCGGTCATGTTGGCGAACAGACGGATGTTCTGATAGGTCCGGCTAATGCCTAACCGGTTGATCTGATCTGGCGTCAGGCCGTTGATCGGGATCCCCTGGAAGACCATCGTCCCCTCTTCGGGCTTGTAGAAACCTGTGAGGCAGTTGAAGAATGTCGTCTTCCCCGAGCCATTGGGCCCGATGATGCTATGGATCGCCAGCTCCTCTACCTCCAGGCTCAGGCGGTTCAGGGCGACAAGTCCGCCGAAGCGCTTGGTCAGGTTCTGGACCGTCAAGATGGCCATTATGACCCTTCCACCTCCACATGTCCCTTGGTTGCCGCCAGAGCCTCCTCCATCACCTCCGGCGCCGGGGTGACCTCCAGCTCCTCGACATGGAGCTCACGCTTCCGTACCGGCTCCGGCCACAGCCCCTCTGGGCGGAGGAGCATCATCGCCACCAGGGCGGCACCGTAGACCAGGAGCCGGTACTCCGAGAACTCCCGGAGGAGCTCCGGCAACCCGATCAACACGAGAGAGCCCACAACGACGCCGGGGAGGCTTCCCAGCCCCCCCACAATGAGCAGGGCCAAGACGTTAATCGAGATGAACAGGTTGAACGAATGCGGGAAGACCGAGCTCACCATAGAGGCGAAGATCGCACCTGCGATCCCCGCAAAGGACGCGCCGATCCCGAAGGCGAGGAGCTTCGCGTTGATCAGGTTGATCCCCATCGCTGCTGCCACGTCTTCGTCCTCCCGGATGGCAATCCATGCCCGCCCAATGCGGGAGTCCCTTAACCGCCAGGCGATGTAGGCCACCACCACGCAGAAGGCGACGGTGACATAGAAGATCTGCTGCGGGGTCGCCAGTTCGAGGCCGAAGATCCTTGGCTTGGGAATTTCCAAGATCCCCTGGGAGCCCCCGAGCCACGGACGGAGGAAGTCCGAGAGGACGAGCAGCCGGATGATTTCCCCGAACCCAAGGGTGGCGATGGCCAAGTAGTCGCCCCGGATGCGCAGCACCGGGACGCCCAGCATCACTCCTGCCAGCAGGGACATGAGCACGACAATCGGAAGCGCTGACCAGAACGAGATATGGGCAATCCCCAGGGGTCCCGTGGAAGTCAAAAGGGCAGTAGTATAGGCTCCGATGGCAAAGAATGCAACAAAGCCGAGATCGAACAGGCCCGCGAAACCGAGGTCCACGTTCAAGCCAAACCCCATCAGGGTATATAGCCCTACAAACACGAGAACCTGGGCGAAGAACGACCCCGCAACGAGAGGCAGGAGAAGGACGAGGAGGAGCCCGCCGATCAGTGCGATGGCACGGAGGCTCTTCCTTCCCGCCGAAGGCAGCTGGGTCACCTGCTGGCGGATTCCCTCCCTGTATTGCCCCCACAGCGCATTTGCCAGGGCTGTCACGAGGAAGATCGTCGACGCCCCCCGGACTGTCAGCCCCTCTGCCTGGAACAGGAACCTCCGGATCGCCTCGACCACCGCCGGACCGACCAGCATGATCTGTAACTGCTCCTGGAACAGGCTGACGATGAGCACCGTGGTCACGCCCACGCCAATTGGACGGAGGAACCTCCGGGGGACCTGCAGCGCCAAGGCGCTGACCATCCCCAAAACCGCTCCTGCGAGCGGGAGGAGCAGGAGTCCCCCCGCTAGGCCCTTCCCGAAAGTCAACAGCGCGAAGAGGGTGGGCGAGGCATTGACGAACATCGCGCGGAGATCTACGAAGTTCCCAAGGAAGGGGAGGGTGAAGAGGACCAGTCCAGAGAGAAACCCGGAAATTGCGCTATAGGGAATGCTGAGCCAGCGAAGAGGCTCCGGGGTCCGACGGGCGACCAGAAACCCAGTACCCAGCCCCGTCAGCAACAGCATGGTCTGACCCAGGGAGATCGCCCCCGCGATAACCGCCCGCCCGTGGAAGGTCTCGACCATCCCCACGAGCGAAAGGTAGATCCCGACGATGCCAAAGATCAGCCCGATCCGAAGTGCCTGCCGAAGCAGCGATCTGCGTGCGCTGGATGCTCCCATGTCCGATCCCACCTATGCCTTCTTCACGGCAAGGCGCTCACCCAGGATGCCAGAGGGCCGGAAGATCAACACCATCACGAGCATGGTGAAGGCGATCACATCCTTGAGCTGGTACGGCGCGACGATCCCCAGGCCATCCAGGATCAACGCCGGGCCGACGGACTCGATGAGCCCCAGGAACATCCCGCCCAGCATTGCACCAGGAATGTTCCCAATGCCCCCCAGTACGGCGGACGTGAACGCCTTGATCCCCGGGACGAACCCCATGAAGAAATGCACCTGCTTGAACACCATAGCGTAGAGGATGCCCGCTGCTCCGGCCATCGCACCGCCTACCGCGAAGGTAATCGCAATCACCCGGTCCACGTTGACCCCCATGAGAGCCGCTGCGTCCATATCTTCGGACACCGCGCGCATGGCCGTGCCGATCTTTGTGCGCATCACAAAAGCATAGAGGCCGACCATCATAAGGACAGAGGCCACCAGTACGAGGACCTGCGTCCTCAAGACGGGGACCCCGAAGACGATCCAATCCCCCTTGAGGACTTCGAACTCTGGGTAAGCCTTGAACCCAGTGCCGTACAGTCCCCGGAAGGTATACTGGAGGAAGAAGGAGGCCCCGATCGCAGTGATCAGCGGGACGAGACGGGGGGCATGTCGGAGCGGTCGGTAGGCGATGCGCTCGAGGAGGACCGCAACACCGGTAGACACACTCATTGCGACGGCTAGCAGCGTCAAAAAGCTGATGAACGGGTGTCGGTTGAGGTAGCCGGAATTGTTGAGGGCAGCGGCCGCAAAATACGCGGTGTAGGCTCCGCTCATGAACACCTCGCCATGGGCGAAGTTGATCATGCGCAGGATGCCGTACACCATCGTATACCCAAGGGCGATCAGGGCATAAATTCCTCCCTGGGCGAGGCCAAAGACGATGAAGAAGATCCAGTGCTCCCTCTGGTACTTCCCCGCCGTCAGGGTCCCGACGGTACCCCAGATGACCACCACGATGACCGCAATTCGGAATGCCCAAAGGAAAAGGTCAACAAACGAGAGTTTTTGCCACCACGTACGCTGTATCGCGATCACAGTCTTCCCTCGCAACAACCGGGGATGAGCCTGGCTGTGGTCAGGCTCATCCCCGGCTTTCTCGATCGATGTACTCAGCTCAGCGCTTCACATAGGGCGTCCAGATCTTCTTTGGGTTCACCCCCGGGTTCCAGGTCTTTGGATCGGTGTTGACGACCTGGTAGACGGCGATCTTGGGGTCAGCACAGTCGCCCCACTGGTTACACGTCAAGGTGCCGGTCAGGCCCTTGAAGTTCTTGGTGGCGTAGAGGGCGTCGCGCAGGGCCTTCCGCCCGATGTACAAGTTCCCCGCCGCATCGGTCTTGGCGACCTTCTTGATCGCCTCAAAGATCATCATAGCGGCATCATAGGCATGCGCGTGGAACGGCGCCAGGGGTTTCTCCCCGTACTTCTTCTCGTGCTTCTTCAGGAACTCCACATACCGCGGCCCAAGGGCCTCCGGGGAGAGGTCAGGGCTCGTATGGTACATGCCAAGGGCCGCCGGCCCTGCTGCCCTCAGGAAGTCCGGGGAGAACATGCCGTCCGCGCCCATCAGGGCGGTATTCTTAAGCCCTCCAATCTCTTTTGCTTGCCGGGTGACGTGCCCACCTGCAGCGATGAAGATTGGATAGTAGATAATGTCGGGGACGCCCAGGGAGATCCGCGTCAGCACGGGGCGCATGTCCGTGTCAGTAGGAGAGATGGCCTCCCGCGCAACGATCTTTCCGCCGAGCTTCTCAAAGTTCTCCGCGAACACGGCAGCCAGCTGCTCGGCGTACGGACTGCCATCGTGGATGGTTGCAGCCTTGTTGGCCTTCAGGATCTTGCGGGCGAACTCCGCGGCGACCCTCCCCTGCACCTTATCGTTGTGGGCGGTCCGCAGGTACCCATCGTAGCCAGGTCCGCGCTTGGGATCTGTCAGGATCGGGGCCGTGTTGGAGGGGGAAACAGTTGGAATACCGGCCTTCCAGAGGATGGGAGCACCAGGCACCGCCTCGCTTGAGCAGTTGGATCCAATCGCCGCAACGACCTGCTTGTTGGCCGCGATCTTTGTGGCCGCGGTCACCCCACCCTCGGCATTGCATCCAGAGTTCTCACCGATGAGCTTGATGGGGTGGCCGAGGAGCTTGCCACCGACATCGTCGACGGCAATCTCAACCCCTCGCTTGGTGTCGATGCCCAGGCTCGCATCAGGTCCTTCGACCACGAACCACCAGGCGATCACAATGGGCTCACCTTTGCCGATCTTCACGACCCCGATAGGGTCCGTGACAGGGCCGACAGTGGCGGCGGGGGCGATGGGTACGAGATAGGAACCCACCGTAACGAAGAGCAAGGCGATGAAAATCTTCAGAAAATTCGATCGCCTCATCCCTGGTCCCTCCTCCTTTCGTCATGGTATGCTTTCACTCCTCAATAGCCCCGAGAAAGATCAGACCCTGAACCAGCCGAGATCTCCCTCACCCTCCAGCGCTCACCCCCCCTTCCCGCAGACTGCCCTTCTCTTTTCCCTAACCCAAGCGTCAAACAGAACAGCATGTACTAACGTTCGCTGGTCCCGGTCCAGTTCCTCCTTTAGCGGGAACAGGAAAATCCAGAAATTTTCCCACAACTCGACACATTACGTGGGGACCCCCGTAAAAGGTCCGATCTGCTCAGTCACCCCGAAACGGGGGGAAGGTCGAGTTGCTACGGTGGAACATGATTTCTGTCCGTTTCCTTAAGGGTGTCCAGTACCTTGAGGCAAGCGATGGTGGGCGGTAGAGGCTTTGAACCTCTGACCTCCTGCGTGTGAAGCAGGCGCTCTCCCACTGAGCTAACCGCCCGTTGTATTTTCATTATACGATAGAGGACCTTGCTTCTACAACTCTGGGGGAAGGGACTCAGCGGGGCATGCCATCCTTGCTGAATCTCTCCCACTTATCCGCTGTCCGACTGCGGAAGGACCTCGGGATTGGCTATTCCTTGCGGGACCTGGCCTTGGAGAGCGCGTACGACCTCCCGGGCGCAGTACATGTCCATCGCTTCGAGGGTCTCCACGGTGTACGTCCCCATGTGGGGGGTGCAGACGACGTTCTCCAGGCCTAAAAGGGGATTCCCCCACGGGGGTTCTTCAGAAAAAACGTCGACGGCGGCACCTGCAATCCATTTGTGGGTAAGGGCATGAAAGAGGGCCGCCTCATCCACCACCCCTCCGCGGCTGGTGTTGATGAGGTAGGCGGTGGGTTTCATCATCCGAAGCTCCTGAAAGGAGATGAAACCCTTTGTGGCCGGGGTAAGGGGGAGGTGAAGGGTCACGAAGTCAGCTCCCTGGAGGAGCGTAGGGAGATCGGTATACTCCACCCCCAACTCCCGGGCGAGGTCCGGGTCTGGGGACCTGTCAAAGGCTACAAGGCGCATGGAAAAGCCCCGCGCCCGCCTGGCAACGGCAGAACCGATCCTCCCCAGGCCAATGATCCCGAGGTTCTTCCCCCAGACGTCCCTGCCGATGGGACGGTCCCAGTGTCCCGCCCGGATCCGACGGTCTGCCTGGGGGATCAACCTCGCAACGGCCAGGATGAGGCCGAAGGTCAGATCGGCGACCGACTCCGCATCCATGCGAGGGAGGGAGAAGACCATGATCCCCCGTTCCGTCGCCCCTCGCAGGTCAATGAGATCCAAGCTCGCCCCCCTCCGGGCGACCACCCGCAGGACATCCGCAGCCGCGAGGCTCATCGGACCGATCTCATCGAGCCCGGCGATCAGCGCATGAAACCCGGGGAGGAGACGAGCAAGCTCCTCGTCGCGGAGGGGACGGCGGGGTCCGAAGGCGACCTCACATTGGTGCTCCTGGAGGTACTCCACCGGCGACGAGGAGGCGAGGCCGAACGTTGTGGACGTCACCAGCACCCGGTACAATCGACCACCATTTTCCTTCATCGCTGCGCTCGGAACGCTTGGACGGTACGACGCAATCCTTCCTCGAGAGCCACCTCCGGCCCCCAGCCGAGCAGGATGCGGGCGCGGGTCGCGTCCAAGGCAATGCGGTAGACATCTCCAGGGCGAGGGTCCGCGTAGACGGGGGGATCCGGAAACCCCGTGAGTTGGGCAAGCTTCTCGTAGAGGAGATTCACAGGGGTCTCGATGCCTGTTCCGATGTTGAGCACCCCCACGACGTCGGATCGCATGGCGAGGAGGTTTGCCCGCACAACGTCTCCCACGTACACGAAGTCTCTGGTCTGGGTGCCATCCCCGAAGATGGTCGGGGCCCTCCCCCGGAGCATGGCGTCGATGAAGATCGCGACCACGCCAGCCTCTCCCGTAGGATCTTGGCGCGGACCATACACATTGGCATAGCGGAGGGAAACGTAGGGGAGGCCGTAAGCTCTTTGGTAGAAGGTGAGGTAAAGTTCCCCTACATACTTGGTAATCCCATAGGGGCTGATTGGAGCGAGGGGATGGTCCTCGGTGACAGGGAGGGAGGTGGGCTCACCGTAGATGGCTCCCCCTGTGGAGGCGAACACCACCTTGCGCACCTTCCAGCGCACACACTGCTCCAGAATCCCGATGGTTCCGAGGACGTTGACCATGACATCATACTGTGGGTCCTGAACGGAGCGGGTCACAGAAGCCTGGGCAGCGTGGTGGATGACGATCTCTGGGCGCACCTCTGCGAACACTTCTGCGAGGAGATCCCCCGTGATGTCAACCTGGTAGAACTTCGCCGCGGGATGCACGTTCTCCCTCCGGCCCGTGGAGAGATCATCGACGACGGCCACCTCGTATCCAGCGGAAATGCAGGCGTCCACGAGGTGCGACCCGATGAACCCTGCTCCCCCTGTGACGAGCACTTTCATCTGCGATCACCTGCCCCAAACCCTGGGAAGCCAAGAATAGCCGAGGAGATAGGAGAACACCGTGGCGCCGAAAAAGAAGGCGAGCGCTCCAAGGGCGCCTACCGCAGGGGACGCCAGGAGGATCCCGAGGGCGATGAGGGGACCGCCGGACGCCAGGAGGAGCAGGGAGGGTCCACCCGCAGGGGGCCAGTACGGTTCCTCCAGACGGGGGACTTCCAGGGGCGTCATGCCCAGGCGGTAGCGGTAGTACCAGATGAGAAAAGGGGTGACTTTGTAGGCCTGCCCGGTAATTGCCAGGGTCACCCAGCCGAGCAGGAACAGGACCACACCCGCAACCGCCCAACGTTCTAGATCCCCGGGGAGGAGCCCGAGCACCCCCCCTAGGACGCCCACGCTCAAGATCCCCGTCTCGCCGGCAATCACCACCCAGTGGGCGAGGGTGATATCCCTGGCCCTCCTTGGCCATGCCTGGATGAAACGCACCAGATCTCCGGTGTAGAGGACCCCAGCGAGGGCGACGAGGAGGAACCCGAGGCGCACCGCCGTAGGGACCATAAATTGTCCCACAACGGTCAGGACAACGCCTCCGACCAGACCGATCAGCACGGCCAGCGGGCGCATCCTTGAGGGATCCCTCAACCCGGTGAACCGGGGGAGGAGGTAGTAAGAGACACCGGCAACGAGCGTAGCGAACCAGCCGATGAGGCCAAGGGGGAGGTGTACCATGAGCCCAAGTGGACCAAGGAGGTCCCTCCAGAACATGAACCTCCAGTTGAGCACGAGGACCAGCCCCCAGACGGTAACCCCTCCGAGGCAGACGAGCGCAAACGTGACGTACCCGAGCGATGTCAGCCAGCGGGTGCGGCGCCTGAGGACAGAGGCGGCGAGGCTGAGGGTGATGAGGATGCTCCCAACGATCGCGCTTCCCCCGCCAATGAGGAGGGGCGAGACGCGCAACAAAAACCCTGCGGTGAGAGCAGCAACCCCCAAGAGGTAAAGACCAAACTGGAACGAGATGAGCACTCCCCCATCGCGCCGCACGCCCGCGGCGGCAGGGAGCATCTGATGGAGGGAACCGATGGCAACCATCGTCCCCCATCCTAGGGTGACCAGGTGGTTTGCGGCGAGGACGCGCATGGAGCGGTACTGGAGGAGCGCTAACTTCGGGCTGGCCGCCCCGACGAATGCGGCAACGAGGGGGAATGCGAGGATGGCGCAGGCGAGGAACATCACGCCTCCCCCTAACAGCGGGCGATCAGGACGGCCCGGCGCCTGTAGCCCTTTGCCTCCAGCTTCTCCCATCGTCCCGTGATGAGATCCCCTCAGAGGAAGATGCTTAACGGGAGGTACGCAGAGACGATCCAGTTGGGCTTGTCCACCACCTCACTGATCTTCAGATCCACGGCCACGCTGCAGAGGACATACGCATCCTCGGGGGTGAGATGGTACGTGTGCACCAGATGATCGATCATGTGGCGGACAGCCTTCCGGGAGGCTTCCAGAAGGTCCGGGCTGATCCCTGTTGTGGCATAGTACCCCTTGCCATCGTACTTGCTGGTCAGGGGGCCCGGAGTGAGGAACTGTGGCTCAGGGATCGAGCGATCCTTGCGCACCCGGAAGCGCAGGGCAACATGCATAGGCGCCTCGATTCCCGTCACGCACACCTCCCCGTCACCCTGGGCCGCATGGCAATCCCCGCAGGAGAAGAGCGCCCCTTCCACTTGGACGGGCAAGAGGAGCGTCGCCCCCTTGGTCAGGTGGCGGATGTCCATATTCCCCCCGAACTTCCCGGGAGGCATAACGGGGAACTCCCCTTTCTCCTCTGGGGCAACTCCCATGGTCCCACAGAAGGGGTCGAGGGGGATCCGGATGTCCTCGCGGAGGAAGGTGTGATCGCCCGGGGAGAGGTCCCAGATGCGCAGGTAGGGCTTGTTGAACTCCTCTTCCAACAACCCAAAGCCAGGGATGATCCCTGTCCATCCCCACCCCTTCGGGTGGAGATCGAGGATCTCTACCTCCAGGACATCCCCAGGCTTCGCTCCTTTCACGAAGACGGGCCCTCCCAGGGGATAGATCCTGCTCCAGTCGAGGGTGGTCAGAGCATCGGCGGTGGAAGCAGGAGTGATCTGGTTGTCAGTCACATCGCGGAGATCATACACGACCACATCCCCGGGATCGATCTCGAGAGCAGGAGGAAGGGCGTTGTTCCAGACGAAATGCACCTTTTCGGCAGGCAGGAAATGCTCGCGCCCCATCTCTCTCCACCTCCTTTTGGGGAGCTGTCGCTTTGGGTATGTATTCCGCAAGCAAAGGGAAGGTCCTTGTGACGGCGGAAGAAGGGAGGAGATCGAAGTGGTGCCCCCGACGGGATTCGAACCCGTGTTACCGGCTTGAAAGACCGGGGTCCTAGGCCTGGCTAGACGACGGGGGCCCACGTGGAGGATAGCACAGGATTTTGGCAGGGTCAACCGAATATCCGCAGAAAGGGAATCCCAGGAGAACGGGGTGGCAAGGACTTGCGCAACTTCTGGTTTTCCATCGTTCGCCTCGTCTCCGTCGTCCTCTCCCTGACCCTAATCGCACCAGCGCTCTGGGGTGCTCCAGGAAGAGCGGAAGGGGAGGGAGAGCCTCCTCCAGGAGGATACGTCGTCGGAGACGGGATCATCGTCCCGGGGAGGCGCATCGGGCCGCTGTACCTGGAAATGGACCTCCAACAGATCCTCCAAGTCATGGGGGAAGGGTTCCGCCGCGATGAGTTCCCCGAGCACAACCTCATTCTCTATGAGTGGCGGCGGGAGGGTGTTTGGCTCTCTCTCTACCGCGACACCAAGAAGCTTCGCCTCCTCAGCGTCTTCGGGACGGGCGGATACCGCACTGACAAGGGCGTGCGCCTCCTCGACCGCATCGAGAAAGCCATCGTTACCTACGGGAGCAACTACCGCCGGTATGATTACCCCGAGGACCGCATCGCCATGCTCCGGTATCCCGCCCTCGGCCTCCACTTCGCCTTCGTGGATAGCCCGAGGAACCTGCTCAATGGGCGCATCTTCCAAATCGGGATCTTCAAACCAGGGGAGCTCCCCCCGGTCAAGCCGCCAGGACGATAGGGACAAAACCCTTGCCGGGGGAAAGGGGAGAGCGGTACACTGAGGTTGTCAAGGCGGCTACGTCCATGTTGTTCGATACCCATCTCCATCTTGACGATGAGCGCCTCCAGTCAGACCTGGAAGGTGTCCTCAAACGGGCACGAGAGGCTGGGGTCATGCATTTCCTCACCGTTGCCACCGACGAGGAATCCTCCTACGCGGCGATCGCCATCGCCAGCTCCTTCGCCCAGGTTTACGCCGCCGTCGGGATCCACCCACAGGAGGCGGAGTCAGCCGATGCGGAGGTAATGGCGGAGATCCGCCGCTTAGCCCGCCATCCCAAGGTGGTGGCAATCGGCGAGACGGGGTTGGATCACTCCCGAGGGGATGCCTCCCACCGGCAACAGGAAGAGCTCTTCCGGCAGCACATCGAGATCGCCCAGGAGCTGGCTATCCCGCTCGTCGTCCACTGCCGCGAGGCGCACGGAGATGCCCTGCGGATCCTGAATGGGAAGGACGTCCGGGTGATCTGGCACTGTTTCTCCGGATCCCCGGAGTTCGCCAGGGAGTGCATCCGGCGTGGCCACTACATCTCCATCGCAGGGCCGGTCACCTTCCGGAACGCCCACCGCCTCCCAGAGGTCGCGCGAGCTATCCCGCTCGAGCACCTCCTCCTCGAGACGGACAGCCCCTACCTCGCACCTGAACCATACCGGGGCCGCCCGAACGAGCCGGCATACCTCCCCCTTGTCGCCAGGAGGGTCGCGGAGTTGCGGGGGATGTCCGTGGATGACCTCGCCCGCGCGACGACGGAGAACGCCCTTCGCGTGTTCAACCTCCGTCCCCCGGGGGAGGAACCTCGATGAAAGTCCTTGCGGCCAGCTTGATGATCCTGCTGTTGCTGCTCCCGCCTGCCCTCGCCCAGGAGGGGGAGGTCGAGATCGGCCGGCGCTATGCCCAGCAGATCGAGTCTCAGTACAAGGTCGTCACCGACCCACTAGTGGCCGACCGCGTCTCCCAGATCGGGCGGGAGGTGGCTGCGGCATCTGACCGACCAGATCTTCCCTTCACGTTCAAGGTCCTCGACCTCGATTCCGTGAACGCCGTCTCCCTGCCGGGAGGGTTCGTCTACGTGACTCTTGGCATGGTACAGTTCGTCCGCACAGATCACGAGCTCGCAGCCGTCCTCGCCCACGAGGTCGCCCACGTGGTCCGAGGCCATGGGATGGAGATGATCCGCCGCCATACCCAAGCAGTCTTCTACACGATGCTGGTCGCTGCCCTCACCCGGGATCCAAATCTCGCCAGGGGAGCCCAGCTGGTCTCCCTCGGAGTCCTCAGTAGCTACACGCGGGAGATGGAACAGGAGGCGGACCGGCTTGCGATCATCTACCTCCAGCGGACAAGATACACCCCTGTGGGACTCCTTACCCTCATGGAACGCCTACGATGGAGGCTGGAGGCCCAGCCGGATCCTGGGGCGTTCGCAGACCACCCGACGGCAGAGGAGCGGGTACGCTACATCGAGACCGAGCTCAAGATCCGAGGCGTCCCCCTGACCCGCCGTATTGCCGGGGGATATCTCCGCATCCAGGTTCGCGTGGTTCCAGAACGAGGGCAGGAGGTGGGGGAGATCTACGTAGACGGCCGCCTCGTGATCCGCCTCCCCGGCCTGGACGGTGGCGCCGGGGAACGGATCCAGGAGATCGCCCGTCGTCTGGACCGGTTGTTCAACGAAGATCTCCGCCCCTACGAGGTGACCACGCGTCCCATTGGCAAAGATTGGGGAGTCTTCGCCCGCGGTTCTGTGCTGATCGCCCACGTCACTTCCCAGGACGCGGCCTTCTTCGGAAGCACGCCCAGAGAGGTTGCCGCGGAGATCCGCGTGCGGCTCGCGGGAGCGCTCGCAGAGTCTCTCTGGCAGAGAAGGTTAGGCTCCCCACCAAAACCCTGAGGGGATGGGAGCACCGCTACAGGGGAAGCTCCAGTTGCCCTATCCCACGTTCACCTTGTTCGTCCACTTGGCGATCTCCCAGGTCGCCTTGAGCTTCGCTGCGACCCCGCGCACGAACCCGTGTTTCTCCTGCTTGGGGACGTGGGTCAGATCCTGAAGGCGCACAGTACGGAAGCGCACCCCTTGGACCTTTGCGTAGCGGGTGAGGACCGCCTCCACCCCGAACCCTGTCTCCCCGAGGTCAGGGATCGCCTCGAGGAGCTCGCGACGCAGGGCCCGCTGCCCGGAGAACTGGGGGAAGATCTCCTGGATCAGGTCCTGCTCGTGTTGGCCGATGGTCATGCCCACCTCTCCCGTGAGGACGGGGAGGAGGAGGCTCGCGATATGCTGGGTAGTGAGACCGACAAGGTCTGCGTCCAGGAGGAGGATAACCTCCGCTCCCGTCTCCCGCAGGCCTGCCGCGATGGCACCTCCTTTGCCTACGTTCTCCTCCAGCACGACAACCTTTGCCCCCGCGCGCCTCGCGACTGTTGCGGTCTCATCCGTAGATCCATCGCTCACGACGATGATCTCATCGACTAATGGGCTCCGCCTGACGACCGCAACCACATCGCCAATGGTCTTCGCCTCGTTGAAGGCAGGGATAATCGCCGCCACTCGCGGTATGGTGCCCATCATTTTCATAAATTATCCTTATGGAGGGGAATTCCTCCCCCAAATTTCCGGCCACCTTGTGCCCTCGGGGGAGAGTCCGGTATAATCGGAGTGGCTCTCTTCCAAAAATCCCAAGAGGTGTCCCCGTAGCTCAGCGGATAGAGCGTTGGACTCCGGATCCAAAGGTCGGGGGTTCAAATCCCCCCGGGGACGCCAAACCAAAGAACCTGCCCATTCGACGTCACCACGGGACAAAACCAATCCCCCGGCTCGTTCGGCAACACCGATCCCATGGGGGACCCTCCCTATCGACTGTTCTGCTAAGTGCAGGGAGCGAGCCACTGGGGATAGCCGTTTAGAGGAGAGAGGGAGAACCCGGCAGAAGAGTCCTCTGGAGGACCCAGGGGAAGAGGGGTGGTGAGGATGACTTGCCGGGAACGCCTAGAGGAATACTTCCGGGAGAACGGGGTGCGGTTCCAGGTTCGTACGCACCCTGTGGTCTACACAGCTCAGGAGGTCGCCGCAGTGGAGCATGTGCCGGGACGCTTGGTAGCAAAGGTCGTGATGGTCATCGCCGACGGGCAGATGACCATGTTGGTCCTCCCTGCGCCATACCGGGTGGACGTAGAGAGGGTGCGCCAGAGCCTCCAAGCCAAGGAAGTGCGCCTTGCCCGCGAGGAGGAATTCGCACACGTGTTCCCAGACTGCGAGGTCGGAGCGATGCCTCCCTTCGGGAACCTCTACAATGTCCCGGTGGTCGTGGACCAATCACTCACCGCGGACCCTGTCATCGTCTTTCGCGCGGGCACGCACAGGGAGACTATGTCCATCGACTACAGCGATTACGAGCGGTTGGTAAGACCTCGGGTCGCCGAGTTCGCTCTCCGCCCTTGAGGGAAGTCGAACGTGCCCTCGTGGCCACGGCAACGCGAAGTGATCAGGAAGATCCGAAAGGTCCTCCGGCGGGTATATGGCGCGGAGGACGCCTGGGTGATCCAACGTGAGGGGGTGTGCAGGCTTGAGGTCCTCGTGCAAGGGAGAAGGGTCGTCCTCTACGCGGCCCAGGAACTGATTTTCTGGCCCCAGTTCTACCGGGAGAGAGTACGGATCTCTTGGCGAGGTAGCGAAAGACTTACAGTCGCACTGTTAAGACCCAGAGGCACAGGCGAGATCGTCGAAATCCTCCGGCCCTACTGGGACCAGCTCATCGGAAGTAAGGAGGAGGAACAGAGGGATCCGCCAAGGGACGAGGAGGGAGGACGGGGAGGGTCAGGAGATCTCCCGCAAGGTGTTGCGTAGACGCCTCGCGAGCCAGATGGAGACCAGGATGCTTCCCATCGCGAGCCCGAAGATTGCGCGCACAGGAATAAATTGAAGGAGGAACCCGCTGAGGAAGGGCATCGTCGTCCCTCGGATGCCTACAGAGGTGTTGTAGAGAGCCGTGTAGGCGGCGATCTCCTGTCGTGGAGCCATCTCCATGATCGCGAACATCCAGAGGAGGTCGATCCCCGCGGTAACGACCCCATCGATGGCGGCGGCGAGGAGGAGGACCCACACATTGGGCGCGACGAGGTAGACCAAGGGCGTGAAGAAGCCCATCGTGTAAGCCCAGCGGAGTGTCCCCATGGCACCCTTCCGGTCGATGACGCGCCCCCAGAACCGGTAACTCAACAGCCAGAACAAGGAAGAGGTGGAGGCCAACAGGCCCACCTGGAAGTCCGTGGCCCGGAGGACATCCACGAGGAGGATCGGGACCGCTGGAGCCGATAGCCAGTAGCCAGTTCCATAGAGGAAGAATGCCACGAGGAACCTACGGAACCGGAGGTCGGAGCGCACAGCCGCGAAAGCTCCCCGCGGAGCCTCGACCTCTCTGTGGAAAAGGGAGAACGCCCCTCCCAAACGGCGGTACACAAGGCTCCCGGCGATCCCAAAGAGTCCGGCCACCGCGAAGACCCACTGGAAGGGGAGGGATTGATGGAGCCGCCCGCCCGCCAGGGACGCGACGATCCAGGCGAGAGCCATCCCCGTCCGCACGATCCCGACGATGCGACCTCTCTCCTCAACAGGATAGATCACCCCGACGACCTGCGTGTACGCGGGGCTTGTCGCAGAGTTCGCCGCGTGGAAGCAAAAGATGAGTCCGATATACGCTGCGCTGGTCCGGATCAAGGGGGTCAGGAGGAAAAGCCCTCGGGAAAGGGCCCCCGACCAGGCCAAGACGGTTGCAGCGGACCACCTGCGGAGCAACCGCGCCCAAAGGAGAGAGAGCAGCATGCCCACGGCGGGGGCGGCGACAAGGAAGGAAAGCGCAAGGGGACCTGCCCCCAAGCGCCTGGCAATAACCGCGAAGAACGGGAAGGTCATCCCGCCGAAGAGCCCGTAGAGGAGGGTGGCGGTGAGATCCACCTTCACGAGGGGGCGGAGGCGGCCCCGCACATGGGCAAGCGGGCGGGGGAGGAGGATCCGGGTGCTCATCAGGTTCCCAGCAGGCTACGCCTGGCGAAACCTCGGGATCACCTCCTTTGCAAAGAGCTTGGCTCCTGCCGGGTCGGGGAAATCGACGAACCGAAGGATGAAGTGTTCCACACCGAGGGCGACGAACTGCTCCAAGGCTTTCGCGACCTCATCGGGATCTCCCACGACCGCCCCGACTCGATCCCGCGTGAAGGGGGACCCTGCAGCGATCCTCAGTGCACGCTCCATTGTCGGCGCGATGGCCAAACCGTCTGTCGCCCAGGTCTTCTTGATCATCCCCGGATCGCGGCCGACATCCTTGCAGTGGTTCTCCAGGATGCGGAGCTTCCGGGCAAAGACCTCTGGGGTCCCGCCGACAAGGTTCCACCAATCGGCATACTCGGCCACAACCCGCAAGGTCAGACGCTCGCCGCCACCCCCGATGAGAATGGGAGGAAGGGTAGGAGGTTTGGGATTGCAGTAAGCGCTGTCGATCCGATAGTAGGCCCCCGCGAAGGAGGCGACTTCTTCCGTCCACATCTTCCGGATGATGTGGACGGCCTCGGCCAGCTGGCGAATGCGGACGTGTGCTGGCGGGAACTCGTAGCCATACCGCCGGTATTCTTCCTCGAACCACCCAGCACCGATCCCTAGAACGAGACGCCCGCCGTTGAACGTAGCGAGGGTTGCTCCCATCTTGGCCAGGAGGGGTGGGTGGCGGTAGGAATTACAGAGGACGATGGCACCCACCACGAGGTGGGGATAGGCGCCACTCAGGTAGCACAGGGTTGTCCAGCACTCCAGGGTATCCGCTGCTGGCTCCTGAAAGGGAGCCCAGGGGATGAAGTGGTCGGAGATCCACGCGGCATCGAACTCCTCGGATACCTCGTCCAGGTACCTCCGGATTTCACCAATGAACCGCTCCCCCCGGCTCTCGTTCACCGGGAAGTCGGGAATCCGGATGCCAAACGTAACCCCCTGCATGCCACCCCTCCGCATCTCCTTGATCAGGATTTACTTCGAGGGAGGGAGGAATCCCCCTGCCAAAGGACTCCCCAGGGCTGTGGCAGAATTCTCAGGACCGAGAGGGGCGTGAGCGCTGTGGCGAATCCCAAGCTCAAGGACCCACTTGTAGACAGGCTCTTCGAGGCCGTGCTCCACCTCCGTACCCTCGAAGAGTGCTACCGCTTCTTCGAAGATGTCTGTACGGTAGGGGAGATCAAGGCGATGGCCCAGCGGTTCGAGGTCGCCAGGCTCCTCTGGGAGGGTCATACGTATGAGGAGATCGCCCAGCGCGTAGGAGCAAGCTCCGCGACCATCAGCAGAGTCCGCCGTTTCCTGGAATACGGAGCCGACGGGTACAAACTCGCCCTCGAGCGCCTCCTGGGGGCTCGCAAGGAGCCACACAAAGGACCGCGCAGGACCTCATCCGAAGCCCGATCTCCCCGCCGCTCTCCCAAGGGGGCTTGACTCCGCCGGGAGTGTGTGGTAAGGTGGGAGTTGTGCTTTTCTTGTTTATTGCTTTAGCTTGATAAACTATAAAAGAACCATGCGCTTCCAGAACCGTAGGGGCCAAAGGTACCTCCAACCCCCCCCGGGGATGCGCGACCGCCTCCCCGAGGAGGCGGAGCGCCTCGCCGCCCTCCAGCAGAAGTTCCGGGAGACCTTCGCCCGCTGGGGATACCGGGAGGTGACGACGCCGACCCTCGAGTACCTCGAAACCATCATCCGGGGTGCGGGGCAGGGTGTCGAGGAACGTTTGTTCAAGCTGGTCGGTATCGAGGGGGAGCTCCTGGCGCTCCGTCCGGAGATGACCGTTCCCATTGCCCGCCTCGTGGCCACGCGCCTCGGTGCCGAGGCGCTCCCCTACCGCCTCTGCTACATCGCTTCCATCTTTCGGGGCAAAGAGACGCGTGGGGATCGCCTCCGCGAATCCACCCAGGCTGGGGTGGAGCTTGTGGGAGCTCCTGGGATCGATGCCGACGCGGAGGTGGTCGCCCTCGCCGTGGAAGCCATGCAGGAGGCAGGCGTGGAAGGGTTCGAGATCGGCATCGGCCACGTGGGGTTCCTCAGGGAGCTCCTCGCCGATGGGATCGAGGAAGGCGACCAGGCAGAGATCAAGGACCTCCTCTACCGTCAAGATTTCGTAGGCCTCCGGGAAAGGCTTCAGGAGCTGGACGTGGATCAGGGGATCTCTGAAGCTATCCTGAGGCTCCCTGCGATGCGCGGCACACAGGCTTTAGAGGAAGCCAGGCGCCTCTGCCCTACAGAACCTGCGAGGGCCGCACTCGAAGAGCTCCAGGACCTTCTGGAAGCGCTTCAGGATTACTGCCCAAGGGGCCGGATCCAGGTGGATCTCGGGATCATCCGGGATTTCGACTACTACACGGGAGTGGTCTTCGAAGGATACGCAGGGAACCTGGGCTACCCCATTCTCGGCGGTGGAAGGTACGACCACTTGCTGGACCGGTTCGGGCTTCCCCTGCCGGCAACAGGGTTTGCGCTGGAGGTGGACCGGATCCTCGGAATGGGCACCCCAGCGCCCAAAGCCCCATGTGGGGTGCTCATACACACCCAGAAGGCAGATCGCGCCAGGGGGCTGGAGGTTGCCCGCCGACTCCGTAGCAAGGGAGTCGTGGCCGTGGTCGAGGTCGCCGGTCGATCTTGGGGAGAGAGCTGCCAAGCCGCAAAGGCACAGGGACTGCTCCTCGCTGCCCGGATCGAGGATCACCAGACCACTGTACGCAACCTCCACACGGGGGAGGAGTGGACCGGTCCCCTGGATGTAGCAGAAGAATGGCTCAGGAGGGGAGCAGGTCCATGAACGGCATCACCATCGCCATCCCTTCAGGGAGGCTCTTCCCCCAGGCCTTCTCCCTCCTCCACCAGGTCGGGTTTGTCGCACCGGACATCCAGGACCCCCGACGCCTGTTGCTCCCAGCCAGGCTTCCGGGGAGCCAGGTGCTCATCGCAAAGCCAGTGGATCTCCTCGTCTACGTGGAGCACGGCGCAGCGGACGTGGGGATCATCGGCAAGGACATGCTCCTGGAACAGGAGCGCGACGTCTACGAACTCCTGGACCTCGGATTCGGAGCCTGCAGGGGCGTCTTCGCTGTTCCCCGGGAACGCGCCGACGAGGTGTGGGCGTCCGGGGGGCTCATCCGCATCGCCACCAAGTACCCCCGGATCGCCGAGGAGTTCTTCTGGAAACAGGGAAGGGCTGTAGAGATCATCGAAATGCACGGTTCGGTGGAGTTGGCCCCCCGGGTAGGGCTTGCTGACGGCATTGTGGACCTGGTCATGACTGGCCAGACCCTCAGAGCCAACGGTCTCGTGGAGGTGGCCGAAGTCTTCCAGTCCACAGCACGGGTCGTGGTGAACCGCGTCAGCCTGCGCACGCGGAGCCCGTCGATCCAGGCGTTGATGGACCGGATCGGGGAGGTACTCCAGCGGTCCTCGCCAGGACCTTGAACCGGATTCCCGAGAGCCCCCTGAGGGGACTTGGAGAGTCACGAGGAGGGGTGCACGTGGAGATCATCCGCCTACACGAGGCAGATCCGACACGATTACGCAAGATGCTCCAGCGAGCGAACCACCTCATCTACTCCGAGGAGGTCCTCGGGCACGTTCGCCAGATCCTGGAGGACGTGCGCAGGCGCGGTGATGAGGCGATTGTCGAGGCGACGCGCCAGTGGGATCGGGTGGAGCTCACCCCGGACCGGCTGCCCGTCGCGCGTGCAGAGATCAAGGAAGCCTACGAGCGGATCGACGATGGGGTCAGGAGAGCCATCGAGACAGCCATTGAACGGACCCGCCGGTTCAACGAACTCCTCCGGCCTCGGGCGATATGGCTGGAAGAGGTAGAGGAAGGGCTCGTAGTGGGGGCCAAAGTCACCCCTGTGGAAAGCGTGGGCGTCTACATCCCTGCCGGGAAGGGAGCGTTCCCATCCACCTGTGTGACGCTTGTGACCCCTGCGGTCATGGCAGGGGTACAGGAAATCGCCATCGTTCTCCCCCCGAAGCCTGACGGTACTGTGGACCCCGCCGTCCTCGTCGCTGCCGACATGCTCGGGGTCCAACGCGTCTTCCGGTGCAACGGGGTCGCCGGGATCGCCGGGCTGGCCTTCGGCACTGAGACGATCCCGCGCGTCCAGAAGGTCGTGGGCCCGGGGAACCCCTACGTGGTGGCGGCGCAGCTGGCCGCACAACCCTATGGCGTAGACATGACCGTCCTCCTAGGGCCCACGGAATGTGTGGTCCTTGCCGACGGGGATGCGGATCCCAAACGGATCGCCCTGGACCTCCTGAACGAGGCGGAGCACGGGAGGGATTCCGCCGCGATCCTGGTGACCGTCGAGGAGAGACTTGCCAGGGAGGTCCTCAGCCACCTGCAGGCGCTCATCCAGCAACTCCCCTCTCCCAGACGGGAGTACGCCATGGCAGCCCTGTCAGAGTACGGAGGTCTCCTGGTGGCTCGTGACATGGAGGAGGCGGTGGCGTTCGTCAACATCTACGCCCCAGAACACCTGCAGATAGCTACGCGGAACCCCTGGGAGGTCCTGCAACAGGTCCGCAACGCCGGGGAGGTGCTGATCGGGCAGGATACACCTTTCTCCGCAGCCAACTACGCCATCGGCGTGCCCGCAGCGCTGCCCACGGGAGGCGCTGCGAGACATGCCAGCGGGGTGACGATCCTGAGCTTCCTCAAGCTCACCTCCATCGCCGCGCTCAACCAGCGTGGCCTGGAGAAGGTCAGGCCAGTTGTGGAGCGGCTGGGCCACTACGAGGATTTCCCTGCCCACGTGATGGCGGTGACGCAGCGCTGAGCCTCCCGAGACAGGGAAGGCTCCAGGGGCGAGGGTGGTGGCTTGGGAGTTTCCATCCAAAAGGCCCTTTGGGGAAAACGAAGGCACGGAGAGGAGCAACGTGGAAACCATGGACGGAGACCGACACCGGACTGCGGCCAGGCCGGAGGTCAGGGCTTTACGACCTTACCGCCTCAGCCAACCCCAGTTCCGCGCGAAACTCAACCAGAACGAGAGCCCCTACGACTGGCCAGAGGAGCTCAAGGAGGAGGTCCTGCGCCGCCTCCGCTCCTCCCCGTGGAACCGGTACCCCGCGGTGGACGCGGCACCTCTCCGCCAAGCGCTCGCGGAGGCTATGGGGGTTTCGAGCGACATGGTGGCCGTGACCAACGGGAGCAACGAGGCGATCCTCGCACTGATCCAGACCTATGCAACGGGACGGGGTGTCACCTATCCCGTCCCGACCTACTCCATGGTGTATCCCCTCGCCGTCGTCGGCGGGGCGAACCCCGTGGAGGTCCCCCTGCGGCCAGACTTCTCTCTGGACGCCGTGGCGCTCCTCTCCACGGCGGTTGAGCTCGGCGCGCGCCTTGTCTTCCTGGCCTCCCCCAACAACCCCACTGGCAACACCTTCGCGCGAGAGGCCATACTCCAGGTGGTGGAGGGATTCCCCGGCGTGGTGGTGGTAGACGAAGCCTACTTCAGCTTCGTGCGGGCCTCCCTCCTCGAGGAAGTACACCACCGGGAGAACCTCGCCGTGATCCGCACCTTCTCCAAAGCCTTCAGCCTCGCTGGCGCGCGTGTGGGGTGGATCACGGCTCGTCCCCAGATCATTGCGGAAGTGAGCAGGGCCCTGCCGCCTTACAACCTGGATCTGTTCGCCCAGACCGCTGCGATGGTGGCCCTCGAGCACAGGCACCTCCTAGAAGAGCGAGCCCGGGTGATCCTCCAGGAGCGCGACCGGGTGTTCACAGCGATGTCCCAGATAGACGGGGTCCATCCTTATCCGAGCGAGGCGAACTTCATCCTCTTCCGCACACACCTCCCTGCCCGGGACGTCTACAGCCGCCTCCTGGAGCGCGGGGTCCTCGTGCGAGATGTCTCCTCCTATCCGATGCTGGAGGGGTGCCTCCGGGTGACCATCGGGACACCCGAGGAGAACGACCTGTTCCTCGAGGCGTTAGAAGAGAGCTTAAGGTGAACGCAGGAGGATCCCATGGTGCCAAGAACCGGAAAGATCCAGCGAAAAACCAAGGAGACGCAGGTGGAGGTAGAGCTTAACCTGGACGGAAGGGGGGATTACCAAGTGGACACAGGGATCCCCTTCCTGGACCACATGCTCGCACAGGTTGCTACCCACGGGAGGTTCGACCTCCGCCTGCGCGCCCGCGGGGACCTGGAGGTCGATGCCCATCACACTGTAGAGGACGTGGGGATCTGCCTGGGGCAGGCATTCCGGCAGGCTCTCGGCGACGGCAAGGGGATCACCCGCTTCGCCTGGGCCCTCGCCCCGATGGATGAGACGCTCGTGCTCGCGGCTGTAGACCTCAGCGGCCGCCCCTTCCTCCACTACAACGTCCCCGTCGAGAGGGCCCTGCTTGGGAGCTTCCCAACGGATCTCGCCGAGGATTTCTTCCGAGCCCTCGTCGCCCATGGCGGGTTCACCCTCCACCTCAACCTGCAGTATGGGAAAAACCCTCACCACATCATCGAGGCGCTCTTCAAGGCCATGGCGCTTGCCCTGGGGCAGGCGGTCCGCCGCGAGCAGGGGAGGGACAAGGTCCCCAGCACGAAGGGGAGGCTGGACTGAGGTGCGGGTAGCTATCATCGACTACGGAGCAGGGAACCTAAGGAGTGTGCAGAAGGCCCTCGCCTGCGTGGGGCTGGACGCTGAGATCGTGGACCGGCCGTCCCCGCTCGCAGGGGTCGACGCCGTCATCCTCCCCGGCGTGGGGGCTTTCGGTCCTGCCGTGGCGAAGCTCCGGAATCGTGGGTTCGACGGGGTAATCCGAGATGTCGTGTCCCGCGGAGCCCCGCTCCTCGGACTTTGCCTAGGGATGCAGCTCCTGTTTGAGGAGAGTACGGAGGACGGGTTCCATCGAGGGCTTGGACTCCTCCCGGGAAGGGTGGAACGACTTCCAGGTGGGCTGAAGATCCCCCATATGGGGTGGAACCAGCTGGACATCCGACGGCCCGCCCCCCTCCTTGAGAACCTCCCGAATGGGAGCTATGTGTACTTCGTGCACTCCTACTATGCTGTCCCAGGAGAGGAAGGGATCGTTTCCGCGACCACGACGTATGGCGTGGAGATCCCCGCGGTGGTCGGCCGGGGGGTCATCTGGGGGTGCCAGTTCCACCCGGAGAAGAGTAGTAAGGTGGGCCTGCAGATCCTGTCAAACTTCCGGCGCTGGCTCGAGCGATGCTGATCATCCCGGCGATCGATATCCAGCAAGGACGGTGCGTCCGCCTCCGCCAGGGGGATCCAGCGAGCGCCGTCGTATACGACGTGGACCCAGTGGCTGTGGCGGTGCGGTGGGAGGACGAGGGTGCCCAGTGGCTCCATGTCGTGGACCTCGACGGGGCCCTCGACGGAACCCCCCAGAACCTCACCGTCGTGCGGCGTATCCTCCAGTCCGTGAGGATCCCGGTCCAGTTCGGGGGAGGGATCAGGAACTGGGCAGTGCTGGAACAGGTCCTCGAGATCGGCGTTGCCCGTGCGATCCTGGGCACGGTGGCGCTCTCCGATCGAGGTTTCCTCGAGGAGGCAGCCCGGCAGTTCCAGGAGCGGGTTGCTGTCGCCCTGGATGTAAGGGGAGGGCGCGTGGCCGTGGAGGGCTGGGCTACGACGCTCTCCCTGGACTTCCTGGAGGCTGCCAAGGTCCTGAGGGAAGCCGGGGTGAGGCGGGTGGTCTACACCAATATCTCCCGCGATGGCGCGATGGCAGGGCCGGACCTGAGAGGTCTTGTGAACCTCCTTGATGCCGTGGATATCCCCGTCATCGCATCTGGAGGCGTTTCCTCCCTTTCCGATTTGGAACGCCTGGCCCCGCTGGCTCCCCGCGGTCTTGAAGGAGTGATCATCGGGCGTGCCCTCTACGAAGGGAGGATCCATCTCGCCGATGCCATTCACAGGTTTCGATAGCCTCGTGGCGAATGGGGAGGGGGATCGGTGCTCGCCAAGCGGATCATCCCGTGCCTCGACGTAAAGGATGGCCGGGTCGTTAAAGGAGTACGCTTCCAGGACCTGAGCGATGCCGGCGATCCCGCAGAGCTGGCCAAGGCCTACGACCAGGAGGGAGCTGATGAGATCGTCTTCCTGGACATCACGGCGAGCGTCGAGGGGCGCGCCACTATGGTCGAGGTGGTGCGCCGAGCGGCCGAACAGGCCTTCATCCCCCTCACGGTGGGCGGGGGGGTGCGCACCCTAGAGGACGTCCAGCGCCTGCTCCGGTCAGGAGCAGACAAGGTGGCCATGAACACCGCCTGCGTCCAAACCCCTCGCCTCATCGCAGAGGCCGCTCATCGCTTCGGGAGCCAGTGCGTGGTGGTGGCCATTGATGCCAAGCGAGTTACCCCATCACGGTGGGAGGTCTACATCCACGGAGGCAGGGTCCCCACGGGGTTGGACGCAATCGCGTGGGCGGAGCGGGCGGCAGCGCTTGGGGCAGGGGAGATCCTCTTGACCAGCATCGATCGCGATGGCACCCGGGAAGGCTATGACTTAGAACTGACGAGGGCCGTAGCGGAGACGGTACCCATCCCGGTCATCGCTTCGGGAGGAGCGGGGACGCTCGATCACCTCCTCGAAGCCCTCACGGAAGGTAAAGCGGACGCCGTGCTCGTCGCTTCGCTCTTCCACTTCAAGCAGCACACGATACGGGAGGTTAAGGCATACCTTCAGGCGAGGGGCGTGCCTATAAGGTTGTGAGGAGGGGCGTGGGATGAAGGGTTCAGACGTTGAGGTCAAGTTCAACGCGGAAGGGTTGGTGCCGGCAATCGCCCAGGACGTGAGAACGGGCAAGGTCCTAATGCTGGCCTATATGGATCGCGAGGCACTGCGGCGCACCCGGGAGAGCGGGGTTGCCTGGTACTGGAGCAGGTCGCGCCAGCGGTTGTGGAGAAAGGGAGAGGAATCCGGGCACACCCAGAGGGTCCAGGAGATCCGCGTCGATTGCGACGGGGATGCCCTCCTCCTCCTCGTCGAGCAACAAGGACCGGCCTGCCATACTGGCCAGCCTTCCTGCTTCTTTCGAGATCTCCAGGGGGAGGTCAAGAGCCCGACCCCAGCACCAGAGGGGCCCCCCATCCTGACGGAGCTGGAGGAACTCCTGAAGGACCGCCTGGAGAATCCCCAGCCAGGGTCCTACACAAGTGGTCTCTTCCGCAAAGGTGTGGAGGCGATTGGGGCCAAGGTCACCGAAGAGGCCCAGGAGGTCGTCCAGGCCGCCCGGTCCGAGGGACGGCAGCGCCTCGTCGAGGAGACCGCCGATCTGGTCTTCCATACCCTTGTGTTGCTCGCCTCCCGGGGGGTGGCGTTCGCGGAGGTATTGGATGAGCTGCGGAGAAGACGCCGGTAGGCGAAAGGCATGCTCCCTCAGGCCAGCACACCAGGAACCATGGGGGTGCCTCCAGGCTTCGCCGCCAGGAGACGCCGGGGGCGCCTCACTGTCGCGGGGCTGGCTTTCCTCCTCCTCTTAACCATCCTATCAGCCACGGCATGGGGTTCCGTCTCGATCCCCGTCCCCGTTGTCGCCAGGATCCTCATCGGTCGCTTCGTCCCCTCCTTGGTCCCCCTGGGGGATCCCGTGGCCGAGAGGATCGTGATCCTGATCCGCCTCCCGCGCGTCCTGCTCGCTGCGGTGGTGGGAATGGCCCTCGGCGCCGCTGGCGTCATCTACCAGGGGCTCTTCCGCAACCCCATGGCCGACCCCTATATCCTCGGTGTCAGCAGCGGCGCCGCCCTTGGCGCGACCATCGCCATCCTCTTCGATCTCCGGATATGGTTCTTGGGGCTCAGCGCCACTCCTTTGCTGGCGTTTGCGGGGGCGCTCGGGACCACTGCAGCAGTGGTGCGGATCGCCAGACGGGGGTCCGGGACGATCCCAGGGCAGGCCGGCTCCCTCCCCGTGGAGACCCTCCTCCTCGCAGGCATCGCCATGAGCGCTTCCCTCTCCGCGGTCATTTCGCTCCTCCTGTTCCTTGGGGGCGAGCGCCTCCCGCAAGCCATCTTCTGGCTCATGGGGGGGTTCTCAGGACGCGGGTGGGAACACCTGCAGATGGCTACGCCGTACGCCATGGCTGGGATCGCAGTGGCTCTCGCCCTCTCCCCGGACCTGAATCTGCTCCTGGCCGGGGAAGAAGAGGCCTTCCAGCTAGGGGTAGATGTCGAGCGTGTCAAGCGGCACCTGATCGTTGCGGCCTCTCTCGCCGCCGCCGCTGCCGCCGCCACGAGTGGGCTCATTGGATTCGTCGGGCTCATCGTCCCTCACCTCGTGCGGTCCCTCATAGGGTCGGACCACAGGTGGCTCCTCCCCTCCTCGTCCCTCCTCGGGGCCGTGATCCTCGTGGTCGCCGACCTCATCGCGCGCACCCTGATGCGCCCCCAGGAACTCCCCGTGGGGGTGATCACAGCCTTCCTGGGTGGGCCTTTCTTCCTCTTCCTGCTGACCCGACGGAAAGGGCTCCCCCCAGCCCTCTGAGGGAAGCAATGGAGTTGCACCTCCCTGCGGGATCGGCTAAGATGGGAGAGTGCCGGGTGTCAGGACGATGCGCTACCGGGCGATTTTCTTCGACGCAGGCGGAACCCTGATCGACCTCCACCCTCCCCGGGAGGTCCTGTTTAGGGACATCCTGTGGGACCTTGGCTTCACACTCTCCCCCGAGGCTTCCGCCCGCGCCTTCGAGGGGACCGAGGAGTGGTTCGAGGAACGGAGCGGGCTCTACCAAGAGGATCCCGAGAGGTTCTGGCGGGAGTGGTACGAGACCCTCCTCGCCAAAGCGGGGTTCCCAGAGAAGGCCGCGGAATTTGCTCCCCTCGTGGCGGAGGAGTTCCGGCGTCGCCTCGCTTTACGCCCCATCGACGATGTCATCGAAACCCTGGAGCGTCTCCGGAGGCTTGACCTCGTCCTCGGCGTGGTCTCCAACTGGGACAAGGCTCTCCCTGAAGTCCTAGAGAAGGCCGGCCTCTCCACCTACCTGGACTTCGTCATCGCCTCCGAAGCCGTAGGGGTCTCCAAGCCTGACCCTCGGATCTTCCAGATCGCCCTCGAAATCGCAGGCGCCCCACCGGAGGAGGCCCTCCACGTGGGAGACCTCTACGAGTACGACGTGGTGGGGGCACGGTCGGCTGGCATCACTCCCGTGCTCATCGATCGTTCCGACCGCTACCCTAACGCCGACTGCATCCGGATCCGCCGCCTCGACGAGCTGGCCTCCCTGGTCGATCGGGATGATCGTGCTCATTTTCTGGATGCGATACGCCGTGATCTCTGATATCCATGGGAACCTCCATGCGCTGGAGGTCGTCCTGGGCGACATCGCCACACGGGGGGTCGATATCATCCTCTGCCTGGGAGACGTTGTGGGATACGGCCCCGATCCCAACGAGTGCATCGCAGCGATCCAGGCGCAACGTATCCTGACCCTCGCCGGAAACCACGACTGGGCAGTCATCGGCCGCCTCGACCTGGACTATTTCAACCCGCTGGCTCGGGAGGCCATCCTCTGGACCCGCCACGTCTTGCGCCCAGAGGGCCGCGCGTTCCTGGAATCCCTCCCCCTCGAGCATAGGGTCGGCGAAATCCTCGCCGTCCACGGGAGTCCTAGGGACCCCATTCACGAGTATGTCCTCGACGGGAACACGGCCCTGGCGAACTTCCTGTCCCACGACTTCCAGATCTGTCTCATCGGGCACTCCCACATCCCGGGGGTGTTCGCCTACATGGGGGAGGAGAGGGTAGCCTTCCGGCAGCTCCCTGAAGGATCCCCCTTCGCGCTCTCTCCGGATCACCGGTACATCCTCAACAGCGGCAGCGTGGGCCAACCGCGGGATGGGGACCCGCGGGCGGCCTACCTCATCGTCGACACAGCCCTGCGTTCTGCCACTCTGATCCGGCTCGAGTACCCGTTCCGGAAGACGCAGCAGAAGATGCTCAAAGCAGGCCTTCCCTGGCCTCTCGCCGAGCGACTGGCCTATGGATTGTGACGAGGAGGGATCCCTTCATGCCCCGGAAGATCACCATCGAAGACCTGTTCACGTTCCGCCTCATCGACGATCCGCAGCTCTCCCCGGACGGGAGACGCCTCGCTTTCGTCGTCACCACCCTCGACCGGGAGGCCAACGCCTACCGGTCGCACATCTGGGTCGCCATCGGCGGGGAGATCCGGCCGTTCACTTCCGGTCCGCACCGCGACACCAACCCCCGCTGGTCCCCTGACGGCCGGTTCCTCGCCTTCGTCTCCGACCGTAGCGGGGAGAAGCAGATCTGGATGATCCCCGCAGACGGTGGGGAGGCACGTCAGCTCACCACCCAGGGCCCCGTGGTCTCCGAGCCGGTCTGGTCCCCTGACGGCCAGCAGATCGCCTACATCGCCAAGGTCGGTGAACCCATCAAGGAGGACGAGGTCCGGGTCATCACCCGCCTGAAGTACAAAGCAGATGGGGAAGGCCTCTGGGACGGCCGGTGGAAGCACCTCTTCGTGATCCCGACCGCCGGAGGGGAGGCAATGCAGCTCACACAAGGGGAGTACGACCACCAGCACCCCTCATGGTCCCCAGATGGCCTCTGGATCGCCGTGACCGCGAACCGTACCCCGGAAGCAGACAGGACCAATGTGACCGACGTATGGGTCGTGAACACCTCCACGGGACACCTCCGGTGCCTCACCAGGGGCCAGGGACCGGCGTCCGCTCCTTCCTGGTCTCCAGATGGGACGTGGATCGCCTACCTTGGTCATGATAACGCCTACATGGCCGCCACGAACACAGGCGTGTGGGCTGTCTCCCTCGAGGGCTCAGGACCAGTCCACCTCACCGCAGGGTTCGACCGGTCCTGCGGGCACTCCCTCCTGGGTGACATGCGCGCGCACCCTGCGCCGGGACGACCCACCTGGACCCTGGATGGAGCCTGGGTCGTCGTGGCCGTTACCCACGGGGGGACGAGCCAGCTCTGCGCCGTCCCAGGTCCCGGGAACAGGGAGAAGGAAGTACGCCTCCTCACCAGCGGGCAATGGGACATCTACGGGTTCAGCTTCGACGGCGCCAGGCGAAGAGTCGCCCTTGCGATCTCTGACCCGGTGACCCCTGGAGAGCTCTGGGAGGCGGAAGTCCTGGGAGGGAGGGAAGGGATCCGCCTCGGGGAACTCCGCCAGTTGACGCACCTGAACGCTCACCTCGGGGAGGAGATCGTAGTCGTCACGCCAGAACGGTTCGTCTTCGAGGGCGCCGACGGCTGGCCCATCGAGGGATGGATCCTGAAGCCCCCGGATTTCCAGCAGGGGAGGAAGTACCCGGCGATCCTCCAGATCCACGGGGGGCCCCACGCAGCGTACGGGTACACCTTCTTCCATGAGTTCCAGGTCCTCGCAGCCGAAGGGTACGTCGTCTTCTACACGAATCCCAGGGGAAGCCAGGGATACGGGCAAGCGTTCGCAGCAGCCACGCACCACGACTGGGGAGGGAAGGACTACGAGGACCTCATGCGCGGGGTGGACTACGTCCTGGAGAACTTCGACTTCGTGGACCCTGAGCGCCTGGGCGTAGCCGGGGGAAGCTACGGCGGGTTCATGACCAACTGGATCATCGGCCACACCTCCCGCTTCCGCGCTGCGGTCACCATGCGGAGCATCTCCAACCACTTCAGCCAGTGGGGGACGAGCGACCTCGCCTACTTCAAAGGGTACTGGGAGTTCCCCGGCGACCCTTGGGAGAACCCTCAGTTCTACCTTGAGAGGTCCCCGCTCACCTACGTGCAGAACATCACGACCCCCCTCCTCATCCTCCACAGCGAGCAAGACCTTAGGTGCCCTATTGGGGAAGCGGAGCAGCTCTTCGTTGCCCTGAAGAAGCTGGGGCGCGAGGTCGTGTTCGTCCGCTTCCCCCAGGAGAGCCACGACCTCTCGCGGAGCGGCCAGCCCAAACGGCGCCTCATCCGGCTAGAGTGGATCCTGAAGTGGTTCAACACCTATCTCAAAGGAGCCCCTGCTGAGACGAGGGCCATAGGGGTACGGGCAGACGTGCCCGCCCCGGCTCTCGAGACCGATTCGAATCGCTCGTGAGTGGGGGTCCCCGTGCCGGGGTTCGTCCCAGGACTCCGGAGGTTGACCCAAGACGCCGAGAACGGAGAGTGATGGGGCGTGGGGAGAATCTACACCAGGACGGGCGATGCCGGTGAGACGAGCCTGTTTGGCGGGAAACGGGTTCCCAAGGACGACCTGCGGGTAGAGGCCTACGGCACCGTCGACGAGCTCGGGAGCTTCCTGGGCCTTGCCAGAGCGCACCTCCAGCAGGACCGAGATGTCGCCGAGGTCCTTCTGGAGATCCAGCGCGAGCTCTTCGCCCTGGGGGCCGAGCTGGCGAGGCCGGGATCCGCCACCAGAGGGGCGAACCCCGAGCGGATCACTGCGGACCAGGTGAGGCGGTTGGAGGAGACCATCGACCGGTTCGACGCAGAGCTTCCTCCCCTCCAGCTGTTCATCCTGGCAGGAGGACCAGGCGCGTTCCTCCACGTTGCCCGAACCATCGCCCGAAGGGCCGAGCGGCGGATCGTCGCGTTGCACCGCAGGGAGCCCCTCAACCCGGAACTCCTCCGGTACATCAACCGCCTCTCCGACCTCCTCTTCGTCCTCGCGCGGGTCGTCAACCACCGCCACGGCGAGGCGGAGGTGGTGTGGGAGCGGAGGCGATGAAGACTGGAGGAGCGTTTCACCGCCTTGGAACCGCAACCACCCGGACTGTCACCCGAACGTGGTCCTCTGCGACAAAGATCAGGAACCTGGGGAGGGGAATCCCGAAGGCCGACATGGAGACGATCACCTCCCCTGTGGCGACATACCGGTCAGGGAGTGCCCACACCCGCACGGGGAACTCCACCTGCCGCGTCTGCCCGGCGATCGCCAGCTCACCCCGCACCTGGACACGGATCGCCTCTGCACCGCCGCCTCCGAGGGGGATGGCAACCCCCCGGAAGGTGATCTCGGGATAGCGATCCGTGCGCAGGTAGGTGCGATGCATCTGGCGATCCCGGAGGGCGAGGAAGGTCGTGATCCCCCGCGCATCCACAGTCGCTTCGATGGAACCGACAACACCTTTCGCCTCCTCGGTGACCCGCACAGTCCCGCTGACCCGGTCTGTAAATCCCCTGAACCCACCTCGGTTGTCCGCCACAAAGAACTCCACCCGAGACTCCCCTGGGAGGATGGAGAACTCCCCCATAGGCACGACAACGGCGGAGTGGGCAGGGAGGAGGACCAAAACCACACATCCCAAAACGCCAACCGCCGTCCTAACCATCGTTCCACCTCCAAACGGAATGGCAACACCCCTGGGGGAAGGATATCTCCCCTCCGTCACATCCGTGTCACCCGGGAGGAACCGATCCCACGGTGTGCTCGGGATATCTCCCCGATGCGGTTGCAACCAGGAGTCGCCAAGGATAGAGCGAACTCCTTTTAGATAAGGATGTCTCCACTCGCCATGAAGGTCGATGCGCACCTCCATCCCAAGGACCTGCGGTCTATTCCGGAGACAGCGCGGGCTGCGGAGTCGTGCGGGTTCGATGGGTTGCTGACCAGCGAGACCGCCCACGATCCCTTCCTCCCCCTGGCCCTGGCCGCGGAGCATACCTCTCGGATCCAAATCGGCACGGCCATCGCCGTCGCTTTTGCCCGCAGCCCAGTAGTGGTCGCGCACGCCGCCTGGGACCTCGCCGCCCTCTCTGGCGGGCGGTTCTTCCTCGGCCTGGGGACCCAGGTGAAGGCGCACATCGAGCGGCGTTTCAGTATGCCCTGGGGACCTCCCGTGCCCAGGTTGCGCGAGTACATTCAAGCCCTGCGGGCAGTCTGGCGGACATGGCAGGAGGGGGTCCCCCTCAACTTCCGGGGGAGGTTCTACACCCACACCCTGATGACCCCCTTCTTCAGCCCCTCCCCCCTCGCACATCCCCGGATTCCTGTGTTCATCGCCGGGGTCAACCCAGGACTCTGCCGCCTCGCTGGAGAGCTGTGCGATGGCTTCTTCGTGCATCCCCTGCATACCCCCCACTACTTGCGCCAGGTGGTCCTCCCAGCCATCGCTTCGGGACTCGGACGCGCAGGACGGTCTCGCACCGACATCGAGATCTCCGTGAGCGCATTCGTGGCTACTGGCAGAACGCGGGATGAGGTGGAAGAGGCTGTCAGTTCCGTAAAGCGTCAGGTCGCGTTCTACGCATCCACACCCTCCTACCGTATCGTCCTGGAGGTCCACGGGTGGCAGGAGGTCGGGGAGAGGCTCCAACAGATGGCCAGGTACGGGCGGTGGGAGGAAATGGGGACGCTGATCACGCAGGAGATGCTAGAAGCTTTCGCTGTGATCGGCCCCGAGGAGGAGATCCCTAATCTGATGCGCATGCGTTATGAGGGGCTCGCCGACCGCATTTCCTGGTACCGGGAGTTCTCCCCGGAGGATGCCCCCCGCTGGCGCAGGGCTGTGGAGGCGTTGAAAGGGAGAGCTTGATCGCCCCTCAACTCGGGCAATAGAATAAGCTAGAGGCCGATACCGGGTGTTTCCTCCATGGAGCAGAGAGCGGTTCCCTCGTTCACAATCTCCTCTCGGGATTTCACCCCTGCCTACCTCAACCTCGGGGTGAAGGAGCTCCGGCGGAGAGCCGAGGAAGCGCTGGCCCTCTTGTCAAGCTGTACCGTGTGCCCCCGGAATTGTCGGGTGAACCGGCTGGAGGGCCGGTGGGCCGTCTGTAAGACTGGCCGGTATGCCGTGGTGAGCAGCTTCTTCCCGCACTTTGGGGAAGAGGACTGTCTGCGGGGCTGGAACGGGAGCGGCACGATCTTCTTCTCCTGGTGCAACTTGAAGTGTGTGTTCTGCCAGAACTGGAGCATCAGCCACCTTGGTGAGGGGAGAGCCGTCTTCCCCGAACAGCTCGCCAGGATGATGGTGTACCTTCAGGACCAAGGGTGCCACAACATCAACCTGGTGACGCCGGAGCATGTGGTCCCACAGGTCCTCGAGGCGCTCCCCATTGCTGTGGAGATGGGCCTCCGCCTGCCAATCGTGTATAACACCAGCGCCTACGATTCCCTGGACAGCCTGCGCCTCCTCGATGGGATCGTGGATATCTACATGCCCGACTTCAAGTTCTGGGATCGGGAGATGGCCAGGAAATACCTTAAGGCCCCTGATTACCCCGACGTCGCAAAGCGCGTCATCAAAGAGATGCACCGGCAGGTAGGTCCCTTGGTCATGGACGAGCACGGCTTGGCCAAGAGGGGAGTGCTCGTCCGCCACCTCGTCATGCCAGGGGGGATCGCCGGGACCCGCGAGATCATGCGGTTCCTAGCCCAGGAAGTCTCCCCGCACACCTATGTGAACATCATGGACCAGTACTACCCTGCGGGGAAGGTTTCGGAGAAGGAGTACAGCGAGATCAACCGGCGCATCACCCGGTCTGAGTACGAGGAAGCCCTTGCAGCTGCGCGGGAGGCCGGCCTGTACCGCTTCGACACCCGGTGGTTCGTCGGGCCTCGCCTCCTGTGGCTCCCGGACTGATCGCCTTGTACACCGCTCCTCGCGTTCAGCCCTGACTGGATGGATCCTGTGGGAGGGTTCTCTGTGGCCGATGAAGAGCAGATCCTGACAATCTTCCGCGCGCTCTCCAGGGGTTCCCAAATGTCGTTGATCCAGATCGCCGAGGCACTGCTCCAAGCGGAGCGGGACGGCCGTACCCCTGGCTTGAAAGACCTGCTGGGCCTTTCCGGCTCCGCATCCGGGGGACTCGCTGAAGTCACCATGGAACTTCGCACTCCCCTCTTGAACCGCCGAGGAGTCGCCCATGGAGGGGTGATTTGTTCCCTCCTGGACGAAGCTATCGGCATGGCTGTTCACTCCTTACTCCCGGAAGGAGGACGGGCGGTAACGGCCCAACTCAACGCCCACTTCCTCAATCCTGCCCTCCCAGGGACCCTCCTCGCAAAAGCGCATGTGGTCCGGTCGGGGAAGCGGATCGTCGTCGGGGAGGGGGAGGTCCGCCACGCGGGGGGAGAGGTCGTCGCGAAGGGAGCAGGAACTTGGGTTGTAGTCCAGCCCGGCCTCGAGTAAGCGCACCCCACAAAACGCGAAGCGTTTTGTGGGGCCCCGCTCAGCACCAGGAATTCTTGCCCGGTCTGCCCGGCTCTGTTCGGCGCTCTCAGTCACCCCGCCAAAATCCTGAAACGGATTCGGCCACCCCACCAAATCCCGCAGGCGGGTTCTGGCGGGGATCCCGACTCGGGGGAAGCTCCAGATGCTACGGTGTAGCACGATTTCTGTGCGTTTACTGAAGCTCCCTCGAAGAGAGGGTCAATGCGGGAGGGATCTGTGGTGGCCCCAAGGGGATTCGAACCCCTGTCTCGGCCTTGAGAGGGCCGCGTCCTAGGCCTGGCTAGACGATGGGGCCATACCTCTGGAGCATGCATCTTCTCCCCCGGGGTGGGCGGCAAGTTTCTCCTTACCCCCGGGTTACGTTTGGACCGGTACCTCCGCCAACGCCTTGATGATCTCTCTGCAGAACGCAGGCAGGTCGTCAGGGACACGGGAGGTAATGAGGTTCCCATCCCGGACGACCTCCCGGTCGACCCAGTTCGCACCAGCATTGACGACATCATCCTTGACCGACCAGAAGCTCGTCATGGTCTTGCCCCGCACGATGCCTGCGGAGATGGGCACCCAAGCGGCGTGGCAGATCGCCGCCACGACCTTCCCCTGCTCATGCATCTCTCGTACAAACGCCACGAGCTTCTCGTGGCGGCGCAGATAGTCAGGGGCATATCCTCCGGGGATGACCACGGCATCGAAGTCTGTCGCCTTTACCTCCTCGATGCTGAGATCCACCTTCACGGGATAGCCGGACTTGCTCTTGTACTCCTCTTTCCTGGGACCGACGATCCTCACCTCTGCCCCCGCCTCGCGGAAACGCAGGACGGGGTACCACAGTTCCAGCTCTTGGTAGAGGTTCTCAGCAAGGACCGCGATCCGCTTGCCCCTGAGCTCCATCCCCTTGCCCCCTCCCTTCAATCTTCTGTCCTCCCCAAGTATACTGGAGCGGGCAGAAGGCGTCAACGAAGCAGGGGACTCTACCCCGGGACGAGAATGTGAAAACCCTGAGACTGGACCGGAGGCAAGGTTATGCGCAGGGAGTCAGAGGTCGTCATCGTTGGCGGGGGAGTCCATGGGACGAGTGCGGCCTATCACCTCGCCAAAGCCGGGAAGCAGGTCGCCCTCCTGGAGAGGCACGCGATTGCGTCCGCAGCGTCAGGCGCATCTGGCGGGATCATCCGGTGTCATTACTCCAACGAGCCTATGGTCAGGCTCGCGCACCGCGCTGCAGAACGGTGGCCGGACCTGGAAATTGAGCTCGGCCAGCCTGTAGACTATGTGCGCAACGGGCTGATCGTTGCCGTGGCAGCCGAAGATGCGGAGACGATGCAGGAGATCGTACGCATGCACCAGAGGGTCGGCGTGGAAACCGAGGTGATCTCCCTGGAGGAAATCCGCCGCTGGATTCCGGCGTTCAACACCGACGGCCTGGCCCTCGCGACGTACGAAGCAGAAGCAGGATACGCCGACCCCTACTCGGCGGCCGTTGCGTTCGGACGGAAGGCGAAGGAACTCGGGGCAGAGATCTACACGGATACCAAGGTCATCGCCATCGAGGCGGAGGGAACTTCCTCCTGGAGGGTCGTCACAGAGAAAGGCACGATCCGAACCCCCTTAGTGATCAACTGTGCAGGGGCGTGGGCAGGGGAGATCGCCCGCATGGTCGGGGTGGAGATCCCTGTTACTCCGGGTCTCTTGCAGATGGTGGCGTTCGACCCGAAGTATCCAGGATGGCACCGACACAGCCCGACCTGGCTGGACATGACCACGATGACCTATTGCCGCCCAGATGCTGCAGGCATGATGCTTGCAGGAGGAGGCCTGAGCGAGAACGCTGCCATGGAGAACCCGGAAGTGGACCCGGACGACTATCCTGCAAGGCCTCCCGTGTTGTTCGAAGCCGAGATTTCCGAAAACTTGACCCGGCGTTGCCCATGGGCCCAGGGGATGACCCGCATCCGCTCGTGGGCAGGTCCAGATGGCAACAGCCCGGACTTCCACCTCATCTTTGGCCCTGTCCCTGGGGTGCATGGCTACCTGCAGATCGTCGGAGGCAGCGGGAACTCCTTCAAGCTCTGCCCGGCCACTGGGGAGGCCATCGCCGAATACGTCACGACTGGCCGGTGCACCTACGTGGATCTGGATGCCTTCAGCATCACGCGGTTCCAGGAGGGCCGTCCCTTCCGGGGGAAGTACCGGATGCACATCATCGGGTAAGGATGAAGCCCGCCGGCGAAACCGAGGCTGTCGCTGGGTACCTCTCTGTGGCATCCGCTGCAGTCCTCTGGGGAAGCTTAGGGGTGGCGGGGAAATTTGCCTTCGCCTCCGGGGTCCATCCCCTTGAAGCGGCATTCTACCGGGCTGCTTTCTCCGCACTGGGGTTAGTTGCCTTCGCCCTTCTCGCCGACCGCTCTGCTTTCTGCATCCACTTCCGGGACCTTCCCCTGTTCATCGCCTTCGGCCTGGTCAGCATCGCCGGGTTCTTCGCCATCTACCTCTATGCCATCAAGCTGACAACGGTGGCCACGGCCGCGATCCTGCTCTATACTGCTCCCGTATTCGTCACTGCGTTCTCCAGGGTCCTCTTCGGCGAGGCGATCACCAAGGTGAAGGCGGTAAGCCTGCTCGTTGCCTTCCTCGGGTGCATCCTGGTGGCCCGCGGGTACGACCTCAGCTCTCTGCGACTCACCCTGCCAGGAACGCTCGCGGGGCTGGGTTCTGGGATCACCTACGCATTGTACAGCATCTTCGGCAAGACCGCCCTCCGGCGCTACAGCATCCTCACGACGCTCACCTACGCCATGGGTGTCGGCGCGATCGCCCTCAGCCTCCTCAGTCTCCCCCAGAAAGTCATCCACACTCAGCACAGCCCGGAGGCCTGGGCCGCTCTCGTCTACCTCGCCCTCGTCACGACTCTACTGGCGCAAACCCTCTACCTCGCTGGCCTCCGCAGGGTCCAGGCCAGCAAGGCCAGTATCGTCGCGACCATCGAACCGGTTGTAGCAGGGGTTCTGGGGTTCTCCCTCTTGAAGGAGACGCTGGAACCACCTCAGATCATCGGGGGGTTCCTGATCCTCGCCGCCGTCCTGGCGGTCCAGCTGGGGGACCGGGCACCCGGAGAAGCACGACCGCGGAGAGGATGAGTCCAACGGTCAGTAATGCGGCGCTCGCGGCGAACGGAGCATGGTAGCCGAACCCGTCCCACAACAGCCCCCCTAGCAGCGGGCCGAGGACAAGCCCGAGCCCTTGCACGGTCTCTGACGCCCCCATCGCGAGACCGGTACGACCCGGAGGGGCAGCCTGGCTGACCAGGGCCAACCAAGCGGGGGAGGCAAGCGCGTAGCTCGCGCCCAGGGCGACCGCAGCGATGGCCAGGCGTTCGACTTTCGGCGGGAGGACAAACTGCCACATCCCGGCGCTGGCCAGGAGCATCCCCAGGAACACGATGCGGCGCTTGCCCACCCGATCGGCGAGCCAGCCAGCAGGCAGGGAAGCGAGGCCTACGGAGAGGACGAGGAAGAGGAAGAGCGTCCCGATGGCCTGCTCGGAGAGACCCATGATCCTCTTCGCATAGATGGCCAGGATTGGCGCAAGGAGGCCTGCCGCGAACATCTGGACAAAGGCTATGAGGAGGAGGAACAGGAAAGGAGAGGAGATCCCTTCACGGTTGCGGACTAGCCTCACAGGAACGTTCCCCTCCCCTCCCGTGGAAGGGGGCACCTCCGAGAGGGTCCACCATGCTGTCAGCGCGCTCACGAGCAGGAGGGCTGAGGCGATGTAAAACCCCGCTTTGTAGGAACCTGCGAACCCCGCGACATAGAGACCCAGCGCAGGGCCCAAGGCAAGACCAGTGAGGAAGAACATATTCAAGAGCCCCATGACCCTCGCCCGGCTCTGTGATGGCGTGAGGTCCACCATGATCGCCGCCGCCGACGGCCAGAGCGCAGCGCTTCCCAGGCCATCGAGGAGCCGCAAGGGGACGAAGAGCCAAGGAGCACGGAGGAGGGACATCAGGAGCGGGGCCAGGCTGCTCAGGAGCAAACCGCCGATGATCAGGGGACGACGGCCCACCCGATCTGCCACAGAACCCCAGGTGATCTTGAAGACCGTCTCCACAATGGCGAAGGTCGAGGCCACAAGGCCAACCAGCTTGACGCTGGCATGGAGACGCTCTGTGAGGTAGAGGGGGAGGAGGGGGATGACCGTGGCGAACCCAAGCTCGGCCATCCCGATGACGAGGGCCACGCGGAGGACCGCCCCGGAGAGGAGGCGTCTTATCTCCTCGCGCTTCAGGACGAGCGTTGTGTGCACGGAATCCCGCACGTCTCGTCTTCCTCCCGGCACCCCTCAGGGCTTGATCCGTCTCGCCAGGATCCTGAGCTTTCCTTGGAGGGCCAGGGCCGCTGCCGCGCCATGAGCCTCCTCTTCCAGCGTATCGTCCAGGGTGCGTAGGGAGAATTCCCCGTAGCGGCTCTCCAGGGCCTTCGTGATGAGGAAGTCAGCGAACGCCGGGTTCTTCGGAAGCAGGGGGCCATGTAGGTATGTCCCGAAGACGTTCCCGCACACAGCCCCTTCCGTACCATCGCCCGCGTTGTTCCCGAACCCCGAGAGGACGACCCCCAGGGGTCTCGCGCCTGGCCCCAGTGTGGTCCTCCCGCCATGGTTTTCGAAACCGACGAGGGTGCGGCCGCCGAGCAGGTCGCAACGGATCAGGATGTTCCCGATCAGCCTCTTCGCATGCTTCCCTGGGTGAACTGTGACCACATCGAGGAGTCCCAGCCCCTCCAGGTCCTCTCCCTCGGCGGGACGGTAATAATGGCCCAACAACTGGTATCCGCCGCAGACCCCGAGGATGACCTTGCCCAACGCCGCCGCCTCCCGGAGAGCCTCCCCCTTGACCTGCCGCAGATCCCTTGCCGCCAGCCGCTGCTGGCGGTCCTCTCCTCCTCCAATGAAGAAGAGGTCGAACTCCCGAGGATCCACAGGTTCCCCGAGGCCCCTCGAGGTCACCGAAACGTCCAGTCCATGCCACTGCGCACGGCGCACCAGGACGATGATGTTCCCGCGGTCCCCATAGAGGTTGAGGAGATCCGGATAGAGATGACAGATCCTGAGCTCCATTTACTGCCTCCAGAACCCTGGCACCACGTCCATCCTCTGGAGGATAGCGCGGAGCTGGAGCATTGCCGTGTAGGTGGGGAGGATGTAGACCGTCTCCCCTTCTCCCGCCATGGCTACGGCCCTCAGCAACGCGCGCCTCCCATCTTTCTCCACAACGATGGCACCCGCCTCGACCCCAGCATACTTCAGCCGCAGGGCCATGTCCTCGGCCCGCCGGCCTGTCACGACCACCACGTCCACCCGACCACAGAGCACCTCGAAGTCCACGTCCCACAACCAGGAGACGTCTCGCCCGTCGGCGGTGAGGTCGTTGATGGCAACGAGAAAGATCCGAGCACGATCCTCCTGGAGGATCGTGCGGAGCACCACGTTGAAACCAGCGGGGTTTTTGACGAGGAAAAAGGCGAGCTCCCTGCCCTGCAGCTGGAGCCGCTCCGCCCGGCCGAACGCCGGGGTGAAGGTCTCGATGGCCCGCTGGATCGTCTCAGGGGCGATCCCCAGGGCATGCGCCGCAGCACATGCCGCTAGGATGTTATGCACGTTGTATAAGCCAGGGAGGACTGTGCGGATGTGCATGCTTCCACCGGGGCCTTCCAGGGTGAACCGGGTCCCCTCGATCCCCCGCAACACGATCTCCTTGGCGAACACGTCCGGACTGGGTCGGGAGGCCCCGCATCCTTCGCAGCGGTACTTCCCCATATGCCCGAAGTACACCGTAGTATAGCGATAGGGACGGCCGCAGCGATAGCAGTAGCGAGCGTCAGCAGCGTGCTCTGGCACCCCGGCACCGAAGGCCTCATCCTCGATCCCAAACGTTATCCTCCGCCCTTTGATCTCTCTCCCCACCTCAGCCACGAGGGGATCATCGGCGTTGAGGATGACGGTGGCGCCGGGGGGAAGACGGTCCAGCGCCCTGCGCCACCCCTCCGCGACGGCCTCCAGCTCCCCATAGCGATCCAGCTGGTCCCGGAGGAGGTTCGTCAAGACGACCACCTTAGGGAGGAGGGCGTCGAACACCCTCGGGAGGGTGGCCTCGTCGATCTCAAAGATCGCCAAGTCCCCAGCGAGATTCCCTCGGAGGCCCGTGTGCTCGAGGAGGGCAGTGGCGACGCCGCTCGCGAGGTTTGCGCCTGCCCGGTTGTGAATCGGGACGAGCGCCGCCAGCTCGGCGATGTGGGAGAGGATCCGCGAGGTCGTGGTCTTCCCGTTCGTCCCCGTGACCACCACCGTACCAAAGGGCAGGCGCTGTGCCAGCATGGGGACGATCGACGGCTCGACCGCCCGGGCCACCCGACCGGGCATCGTCGTCCCTCCCCCCAGGCCCAAGGAACGGCTGACGAAGGCCGTGAGGCGCCCAAGGGCAATGGCTGTGGCAAGACGCAGGGACATGGTCCTTCCCTTCACCCTGCAACCCGATGGGACCATCTGGGGTCGAGATCGACCCCCTGAGGAGGACGTTGTGCGAGGTCAACCCGTCGTCTGATCGTCGACGTGCTCCAGCTCAGTGTCATCGTTCCGAAACCAGACCGGGATCTTCCACCCGTCCACGATCACCTGGACGTCCCGGTACACCGAAACCACGGTCCCCAGGCGCCCCGCAAGCTCAGGCCAGAGCTTCAAGGCCTCTGCCTTGGACTCTGGCCGGATGCGTACCCGATCACCAGGCCTGAACACGGGTTCCACTCCCAGCACCTATTTACCGCGCACGGGGGTATTTTACCTCCCCCACCCTCGACTGGCAACTGCGGTCACCCAATCGTGCCTTGCGCGATCCAGGGGTTTGCAGTATCCTGATGATGGCCAATGGCCGTCCCCATAGACCGGTTGGAGGGAGGAGAAATGCTCGCACTGGAGAAGCTCACCCCGCCCAAGGAAGGAGAACGCATCCAGGTCCGTAACGGCCGACTCGTTGTCCCTGACCAGCCGATCATCCCGTTCATCGAAGGCGACGGGACAGGCCCGGACATCTGGCGGGCCACCCGCCGGATCCTCGATGCCGCTGTGGAGAAGGCCTATGGCGGGAAGCGGCGCATCGTCTGGTTCGAGGTCTACGCCGGAGAGAAGGCATTCCAAACGTTCGGCGACTGGCTCCCTCCCGATACCCTCCGGGCGTTCGAGTACTACTACGTCGGGATCAAGGGGCCGCTCACGACCCCTGTCGGCGGGGGAATCCGGAGCCTGAATGTGGCACTGCGCCAGCTCCTCGACCTCTACGCATGCGTCCGCCCGGTGCGCTGGATCCCAGGCGTCCCAAGCCCCGTGCGGGAGCCTCACAAGCTCGACGTAGTCATCTTCCGGGAGAACACCGAGGATGTCTACGCTGGGATCGAATGGGAAGCGGGGAGCGCAGAGGTACGCAAGCTCATCGAGTTCCTGGAGCGGGAGATGGGGAAGAAGGTCCGTCCCGACTCCGGCATCGGGATCAAACCCATCAGTGCGTTCGGCAGCAAGCGCCTCGTGCGCAAGGCGATCCGCTACGCCCTAGAGAACGGGAGGAAGAGCGTGACCCTTGTCCACAAAGGGAACATCATGAAGTTCACCGAAGGGGCATTCCGCCAGTGGGGGTATGAGGTCGCCAAGGAAGAGTTTGGGGATGTCACCGTGACCTGGGAGGAGGTAAATGCCCAGTACGGGGGGAAGGTCCCAGAGGGGAAGATCCTGATCCAAGACACAATCGCGGATGTGACCTTCCAGCACTTGCTCATCCGTCCTCAGGATTTCGACGTCATCGCCACCCCCAACTTGAACGGGGATTACCTTTCCGACGCAGCCGCAGCCCAGGTCGGAGGAATCGGGATGGCCCCTGGTGCGAACATCGGAGATTACCACGCTGTCTTCGAAGCCACCCACGGGACCGCTCCGAAGTACGCCGGCCTGGACAAGGTCAACCCAGGGTCGCTGACCCTCTCCGGCAAGATGATGCTGGAATACCTCGGATGGCGGGAAGCAGCTGACCTCGTCCTCAAGGGGATGGAGCGCACCATCAGCAAGAAGATCGTGACTTATGACCTGGCACGCCTCATGGACGGCGCCAGGGAGGTGAAGACAAGCGAATTCGCCACTGCGGTGATTGAGCACATGGAAGGTTGAAGGCCAGACCCTCACCTTCAACCCCATCGCCGCGGCAGGAGACCTACACACCGGAGAAACATAACAGGAGGTGAGGGAGGTGGGCGTGAAACGTCCCAAAGTAACCATCGTGGGAGCCGGAAATGTGGGTCATTCTACGGCCCATTGGCTAGCCTCCAAGGAGCTTGCGGACATCATCCTGGTGGATATCATCGAAGGGATGCCGCAGGGGAAGGCCTTGGACCTTCAGCAGGCAGGGCCCATCGAGGGGCTGGACGTCCGAATCGTAGGATCGAACAGCTATGAGGAAACGGCCGATTCACAGATCGTCGTCATTGTCGCGGGAGTTCCCCGCAAGCCCGGCATGACCCGGGAGCAGCTGCTCGAGACCAACGCCTCCATCGTCCGCTCCGTCACAGAGCAGGTGGTGAAGTACTCGCCAGATTGCTTTCTGCTCGTCGTCACCAACCCCCTCGATGCCATGACGTATCTCGCCTATAAGGTTAGTGGATTCCCCGCTCACCGCGTGATGGGGCAATCGGGAGCCTTGGACTCAACCCGATTCCGGACGTTCATCGCCATGGAGGCGGGGGTATCCGTGGAAGATGTCCAGGCCCTTGTCATCGGTGCACACACGGACAAGGACATGGTCCCTCTCCCCCGGTTCAGCACCATCGGTGGGGTCCCCCTCGACGTCTTCCTGCCTCCCGAGCGCATCCAGGCCATTGTGGCCAGGACCCGGAGGGGCGGCGCCGAGATCGTGGAGCTCCTCAAGACAGGAAGCGCCTTCTTCGCTCCCGGCGCAGCGGTGACCCAGATGGTGGAGGCCATCCTGAAGGACAAGCGGCGCCTGATCCCCACCTGCGCCTACCTCAACGGGGAGTATGGGGAGAGGGACGTCTGCATTGGTGTTCCCGCCATCATCGGGGGGAACGGCATCGAACGCATCATCGAGCTCCCCCTCAATGAGGAGGAGCTCCAGGCCTTCAGGAACTCCGTGGGGGTCATTCGGGAGCAAATCAACCAGCTGAAGGCATTCCTGTGAAAAGGAGCAGGACCTATGAAGCTCTTTGAGTATCAGGCCAAGGAGGTTTTTGCGCGCTACGGGATCCCCGTCCCCCGGGGGACGGTCATCACCCAACCGGGTGAAGTCGACAACCTCTCCTTGAAGTACCCTGTCGTTCTCAAGGCGCAAGTTCTCGTGGGAGGGCGGGGGAAGGCAGGGGGGATTAAAATCGCGGGGAGCCCCCAGGAGGCCAGAGCGCACGCGGAAGCCATCCTTGGGATGACCATCAAGGGCGAGCGCGTGCGGGCGCTCTTGGTCGCTGAGGCGGTGGACATCGAAAAGGAGTACTACCTCGCCTTCACCGTGGACCGAAGCGCCCGGCGCGTGGTCGCAGTGGCTTCGGAGGCAGGCGGGGTGGATATCGAGGAGGTGGCCCGGGCGACTCCCGAGAAGATCGTCAAAGCCCCCGTGGACCCCTACCTTGGATTCCAGCCCTTCCAAGCTAGGGCCCTGGGACGGCGCCTGGGCCTGACAGGGAGAACCCTCACGGAGTTCGCCGGGATCGCTTACAGCCTCTACCGCCTCCTGCGAGAGGAGGACGCCGAGCTTGCAGAGATCAACCCTCTCGCCCTGACCAATGGACGCCTCGTGGCCATCGACGCAAAGCTCATCCTGGACGACAACGCCGCCTACCGTCACCCCGACCGGCCCGCCGACCAGGAGATGACGGAGCTCGAACGCATGGCCAAGGAGCACGATCTGAGCTATGTGGAGTTAGACGGGGATATCGCCATCATCGGGAACGGGGCTGGTCTGGTGATGTCCACCCTGGACATGGTCGCGCACTTTGGAGGGAGGCCGGCGAACTTTCTGGATGTCGGTGGAGGCGCTTCCACGGAAGCGATGAAACAGGCCCTGGCCATCGCCACCCGGAAGCCCGGGGTCCGGGCCCTCTTCGTGAACATCTTCGGGGGGATCACGCGGTGCGACGACATCGCCAGGGGGATCGTGGAGAACCGTCCCTCCGTTCCTATGGTCGTTCGCCTCACAGGGACCAACGAGGAGGAGGGGAGGGCGATTCTCGAGGCGCAGGGGATCCGGGCCTTCACCGATCCCGTAGAGGCTGCCCGGGAAGCCGTCCAGCTATGCGCCGGCAGGGTTCAGGAGGTGAGGCATGGCCATCCTCGTTGACGAGCAAACACGTGTCCTCGTCCAAGGGATCACCGGTTACCAGGGAGAGTTCCACACCCGTCAGATGCTCGCCTTTGGCACGAAGGTCGTCGCTGGGACCTCTCCCGGGAAAGGCGGGAGCACGGTCCACGGCGTCCCGGTCTTCGACACTGTCGAGGAGGCTGTGAAAGAGACGGGCGCGACTGCCTCGTGTATCTTCGTCCCCGCTCGCGGGGCCAAGGACGCTGCGCTCGAGGCGATCGCCAGTGGGCTCGACCCTGTGGTGATTATCACGGAGCACATCCCGGTCCATGACGCCATCGAGATCGTCGCCTACGCTCGTCAGAAGGGAGTCCATGTGGTAGGGCCCAACGGGCCCGGCCTCGCCTCCGCGGGGCGGTGCAAGATCGGCATCATGCCAAACCATCTCTTCCAGCAGGGGAAGGTTGGTGTCGTTTCCCGCAGCGGGACGCTTACCTACGAGATCGTCGCCGCCCTGACCCGCGCAGGCCTAGGGGAGACCACTGCGGTTGGTCTGGGTGGGGATCCCGTCGTAGGGATGACCTTCGTTGAGGTCCTGGAGCTGTTCGAGTCGGATCCAGAGACCCAAGCTGTGGTCCTCATTGGGGAGATCGGTGGGAGTGCCGAAGAGGAGGCTGCAGAGTACATCGCCCGGCGGTTCACCAAACCTGTCGTCGCCTACATCGCGGGGAGGACAGCTCCCCCGGGCAAACGCATGGGACACGCAGGGGCGGTGATCTCAGGAACGGAAGGAACTGCCCAGTCCAAGATTGAGGCCTTAAGGGCCGCCGGGGTGGCCGTGGCAGACCTTCCCAGCGATGTCCCTGGGCTCCTCCAAGAGATCCTCGGATCTTCGGGAAATTCCTAGGTCAATCCACAAAATCCTGCGGGATTCCGGGCAGGTCTGGAACATGCAGGAATCGTCGCTCGGTGGGCAATCTGTGACGCCCCAAAGGGGGGAGGGGAGATGGAGAAGCGCTTGTTCCGGTCGCGCACCAACAGGATGCTAGGCGGAGTCTGCGGAGGGATCGCTGAGTACATTGGTGCGGACCCGACGCTCATCCGCCTCATCTGGGCACTGATCTCCCTCTTCCCCCCTACGATGCTGGTTGGAATCGGGGGATACCTCATCGCCTGGTTGATCATCCCAGAGGCCCCGGCGCAGTAACCCGGGCGAGGGTGATGGAAGGATTTGTCCTCCGCTGGCTGGCCAACGGGGTGGCGATCTACCTCACGACCCGTATCGTCCCCGGCATCTCGGTCCCAGACTTTCTAGGCGCGCTCCTCGCCGCCCTCGTCCTGGGGATCGTGAACGCAGTCATCCGCCCTGTCGTCCTCTTGCTCACCCTCCCCCTGAACATCCTGACCCTCGGTCTGTTTACCCTCCTCGTCAACACCCTGATGCTCTACCTCGTGGCCGCCATTACCCCGTTACACATCGCTGGGTTCTGGCCGGCCTTCCTGGGAGCTCTGGTCATCAGTGCGATCAGCGTGATCCTGACCCGGATCCTCCCTCGCTGAGGGAACTCCCGAGAAGCGAGAGAACCGGTAAGTCTGTGGCGAGAAGGCAGGGAGCTTCACCCAGAACGTGGACCCGCGCCCTTCCGCGCTGGTAAACCCGATGGTTCCTCCGGAAGCCTCCACGATATGCTTGGCGATGAAGAGGCCCAGACCGGTTCCTTCGATCCCGTTCTTCACGGCATTGCTCCCCCGGAAGAACTTGCTGAACACGTAGGGCTGCTGGGGAAGGGGAATTCCAATTCCGGTGTCGTGGACCTTTAGGAAGACGTACCCATCTTCCGCCCCGACCTCGACCCAGACCTTCCCACCCTCAGGGGTGTATTTGATCCCGTTGGTCAGGAGGTTCTCCACCACCTGGCGCATCCGTCTCTTGTCGGCGAATACCCTTGGAATCGCCGGAGCCCTCTTGTGCCATTCTATTCGGATCCGTTTCTGGGCGGCTAAAGGGAGGCACTCCCTGACGAGCTCCTCGATCAGCCCTTCCAGGGGGATCTCCACGGGTTCGAGGGAGAGCTTCCCCTGCTCGATCCGGGAGACATCCAACAGCTCCTCCACGAGATCGATCATCCGTAGCGTGCTCTCGTAGGCGAGGGAGACGAGCCGGTAGTGCTGCGGCGGGATCACCGTGCGCCCAGACTCCAGCACCATCTCCAGGCTCCACCGCATCGCCGAGAGTGGGGTCCTGAGCTCGTGGGAGGCGATCCCCACGAATTCGGACTTCGCCCGCTCGAACTCCTCCTCGTGGGTCATGTCCCGCAGGAGGATCAAGCACCCCCTCACTGTCCCGGTATCGTCTTCGATAAGCCGGACGCGCTCCTGGACAGGGACCACACGGCCGTCCCGGGTTGTCAGAGCGGAGGTCCCGAGGGAGAGAGGCGTGCGTGGGGAGTCCCTGACCTCCTTCGCCACGACGAGAACCTCTCCAAAGGGACGGCCCAAGGCCTCGGAGGCGGCATACCCGGTGAGGGTCTCCGCTGCCCTGTTGAAAAACATGATTCTTCCTTCCATGTCCACCGCTACGACCGCGTCCCCGATGTTCTCCAGGATCGCCTCCTCCATCTTCTTGAGGTTGTTGATCTCCTCAATAGAGGCGAGGGCTAAGCGGTGGACCCGCATCACCTGACGGGCCAGCTCGCCGATCTCGTCCTCCCGCGTCCAGTCAACCCCTCCTCTGTTCTCCAGGGTGTCGGAGGCGAGGAAATCGAGGAGCCCTTGGAGGGGCTCCAGCACCCACCGCTCCAGGGCAAGGAGGAGGAAGACCGTCTCGACAACCACTGCAAGAACAGCCCACCAGCTTTGCTTGAAAAACAGGACAAGGGCCTCCACCGGAGAGATGCTCACGACGAGGGAACCCCAAGAATCCCTCAGGGGTAAGGAACGCCCGATCCTCCCCCCTGCAACCTCCCACCCCTGGGTAGGGCGCCAACCCTGGGGTCCTCTGATCTCCACTCTCACCCCCTCGTGGGGAGGCAACCTGGCGAGGATATCACGGAAGTCCACCACCTCGCCTTTGCTCCCCTCAAGTACTATTTGGACCTCGCGGGAAACCCTCGTGACCGTCGTGGCAGCGACCACAACGGCTCCTCCCAGGATGGCGAGGAGCAGGAGAGCGGCGAGGGGGAAGAACAGCCTCTGCCGCAGAGATGTCATGGGCAGCTTTGCAGGGAGCGACTCCCTCAGGGGATCTTCCATGGCAATGCCGCCGCCCCGCCAGGTGGGCCCTTGGCTCCCTCGGGGCGCACCGTCATGCGCTGGAGAACCTGCAATGCCTGGTGCAGGACGGAGGCAGCCTCCCCGACCCTCCCTTCTTCCAGGAGCAAACGCCCGAGAACCACGTAGGCTGCGAAGAGATCGGTCAGGATCCCCTGCGCGGAGAACGTCCGAATGGCTTCCTGGAGGTGACGGTAGGCGTTCTCCCGGTCCCCCTCCGATTCCACGACCATGGCCAAGAGGAACTTCAGCCTCCCGCGCTCAACCTCGTCCTGCGCAGGAGCCTCTCCGTGACCCTGCCCCTCGCCCAGGAGAGCAAGAGCCAGCGTCGTGTACTCCTTTGCCTCCTCCCTCCTCCCCAGGAGATAGGAGCAACGGCTGAGCCCCCCAAGCGCGCACCCTTCCGCGTATCTGTCCCCCAGCTCCCTGTGGAGGGTCAACCCGGATTTCAAGTAACTGTAGCTTGCGTAGAGGTCCCCTCGGTAAAGCAAGAGCAATCCCAGGTTCGTCTGGACTCGTGCAGCCATCCTCTGGACTTCCTTCAGCTCCCACTGCGCGTTGAGGGACCGTAACCACTCGAGGAACTCTCCCTCCCTGGGGCGACTCCCCCCGAAGTCTTGTGGAGTTTCCTCCGGGCATCCCAGCGAGGTCCTGGCAAGCTCGAGGAACTCCAAGACCTGGTAGTAGCTGATGATGCAATCATCTACCGAACCGATCCCCCGGTATGCCGCCCCCCGTAAGGCGAGGAGGTAGACCTTGGGGAGGGGGCTGGGAGGCTCCACCTGATCAAGGAGAGCCAGCCCCTGGTGGATATACTCGATAGCCGCCTCGTAAGCGTGGCGTCTTAAAGCGAGCTTCCCCAGAATCCCCAACGCCCAACTCGCTTCCTCCTCAGCCCCTGTGCCAAAGGCTCGCTCCAACGCCAACTTGAGATAGGTCTCCGCCTCCCGGTGGTACCCCTGGAGGGCACGGACCTCCCCCAGCTGGAGGAACACCCGGATCTCTGCGCGAGGGCTCTGGCGCTCCTCTGTAGCCCGGAGGGCGAGGGCGAGGAAATCGAGGGTCTTCTCCAACTGGCCTTTCCGCAGGTACAAGCGGGAGAGGGCGATGGCCACCTCCGCCCTCTGCCCTGGATCTGGTTGTGCTTCAATCTGAGCCAAGCCCTCCAGGGACGGCACGTTCCTGAGGGCATGCTCCGCTTCAAGGGCGCAGGACCCCATCTCCTCAAGCGGGTCCAAGAGCCTGTCCAGGATCCCTACTGGTGACAGGAAAGGCGTGCCCCCTTCCATCGCTCTCTCTACCCTTGATCGGTGCGTTGGGAGCATCCTGAAGTCGAAATTCATCTTGCCAGGGTCTTGACCGATTATGGTACAATGAACCCACATCCCCTGGAACGCACGAGAGGGGGTTCTAAGGAAACGGGCAGAAATCTCGCTACACCGGAGCATCTGGAGCCTCCGTGTGTCGGGGTACCCGAATCCGTTTCCAGACTTTGGCGGGGTGGCTTAGAGACTTCCGACGATCCCTATAAGCGCTGGGTGCAGGACAGCGGGGGGAGGTAGGTGTATGCACATGCTCATCGTGCTCCTCACCGGCCAGATCTGGGGCCTCTCTCTCGTCATTGCAACGCTCCATCTCCTCAAGATCCCTGAGGAGGAGCGACTCCTTGCCGGGGTCGTCCTTGCCATCGTGTATAGCCTGTTCGGGATCCCCGTCCTCCGATGGGTCCTCGCCCTGTTCCTGTGACTCCCAGGGAGCGATCCCTGGAGCAGCTTGCACCCTCCCCTGAATTTTGATAGTATTAACTATAGAAAGTGCGGCTGTCGTGGGAGCTTGGGAATCAACCAGGCGACGTATACGTTCTATACCATGGAGAGCCGCGAGGGGAGGACTGTGATGCCTAAACGCGCCAAAACTCCCCAAGTACGCAGGCGCCTGGTGGGGGCTCCGGTTGACGACACCTCCTCCGTTGCGCTTGCCGAGGAGCCTATTGAAGAACAGGAAGAGGCCTCCGTCCCTGACCCATCTGAGGAGGTAGGAGAGGATCTCGATCTCGTCCGCTTGTACCTCCAGGATATCGGGCGGGTTCCTCTGCTCTCCAGAGAGGAAGAGATCGCCCTGGCCCAGCGTGCGGAAAGGGGAGATCCGGAGGCCCGGAGGCGCCTCGTGGAGGCGAACCTCCGCCTCGTCGTGAGCATCGCCAAGAGATACGGCGGGAGGGGCCTCAGCCTCGGCGACCTCATCCAGGAAGGGACATTGGGCCTCATCCACGCCGTCAAGAAGTTTGACTGGCGGCGAGGGGTGCGGTTCAGTACCTACGCCACTTGGTGGATCCGCCAGGCTGTGGCGCGCGCCGTCATCGACCAGGGCCGGACGATCCGTCTCCCTCTCTACACCACCGACATCGTGCGGCGCATCCACCGCCTCTCCGACCAGTTGAGTCAGGAACTTGGAAGGGAACCCTCTTCAGAGGAGCTCGCCAGGGCGAGCGGGTTGACCAAAAAGGACCTGGAGAACCTGAGGATCATGAGTCAGGAGCCGCTCTCCCTGGACGCGCCCATCGAGGGGAACGAGCCTGATCCGCTAGGGAGCCTCCTGAGCGACATCCGCACCGTGAATCCCGAGGACCAAGCGACCGACTTGGCCCTCAAGGAGGAGGTGCGAAGGCTCCTCGATGAGCTGACTCCCAGGGAACGGAGGATTCTCGAACTCCGCTTCGGACTCGACGATGGTGTGGCCCACTCCCTGGAGGAGATCGGCAAGAGGTTCGGGGTGACCCGGGAACGGGTCCGCCAGATCGAGGCACAGGCGATCCGCAAGCTCAGGCACAGGACCCGGGCAAGCAGGCTCAGGGCGTGGCTCGCATCGTAGTAACAGGTCCCCACGTTTACCAGACTTTCAGGTTCGCAGGTCTCTGGTTGCAAGCTGCTCGGAGCTTCCATGGAACCTGTCAACTTACCAACCTGGAACCTCATTCACATCGCTGTCATCCCGCCGTCCACGCAAAGAACTTGGCCGGTAATGTAACTCGCTGCCTCTGAAGCCAGGAAGACGGCGACCCCCTTGAGCTCCCCCTCCCGGCCAACCCGCCCCATGGGGATCCGACGTGTGAGCTCCTCCCCAGCACGCGCGATGACCGCACTGGACATGCGGGTTGGGAAGAACCCGGGGGCGATGGCGTTCACGGTGATCCCATATCGGGCCCATTTCACCGCGAGGTCTCTGGTCAGCGCGACAACGGCACCCTTGCTGGCGGTATACCCGACGGCATCTAGGACCTCCGGCGGCGTCCCAACGAGCCCAGCGACAGAGGCGATGTTGATGATCCTCCCATACCCCTGGGGGATCATCACCTTCGATGCGGCTTGGCAGACCAGGAAGGTCCCCGTAGCGTTGGCCTCCATCACCTCCCGCCAGCGGTCGAGAGGCATCTCTACGGCGGGCTGACCCCAGCTCCGCCCGGCGGCGTTCACGAGGATGTCCAGCCGGCCAAAATGCTCCACGGTCTTGGCGACGAGCGCCTCCACCTGATCAGGGCGGCTGACGTCACAGGGGATCGCCAGGGATTCAATCCCACCCCCCTTAAGACGCTCCTCTGCCGGGCCTAACCACTCCTCCCGCCTCGCGCAGATCACCACCTTTGCTCCCGCTTCTCCAAGCCCTTCGGCGATCTCTAGCCCTAGTCCCCGGGATCCTCCAGTGACCAGGGCAACCCTCCCTGTAAGGTCAAAGAGCTCATGGACTTGCATCGGAGAACTGCTCCCTCCTCTCCAGGGTTCTCCTGCGCAGGAAAGTCCCCTCCCTCTGCGGAAGATATTCTGTGGGGAGGACCTCTGCGACGGGTGGAGCCATGACGATCCTCCATACCAGAACCGCAGTCGAGCAGACCGTGCCTGGGATGTTCTTCTCCCAGGCAGCGCGCCAGGGGAAACGGACTGCCCTTCGCCATAAAAGATACGGCATCTGGCACCGGATCACCTGGGAGGAGTACGCCCATAAGGTCCGGCTGGTGGCCTATGGCCTTCTCGCCCTCGGCTTGGAGCGAGGGGAGCGCGTGGGGCTCATCGGGGAGAACAGGCCGGAGTGGGTCATCTGCGATCTAGGGATCCAGGCCGCCGGGGGGATCACCACGGCCATCTACACGACGAGTAGCCCTGAGCAGGTTGCGTACATCCTCGGGCATAGCGAGGCTCGGATCTTCTTTGTGGAGAACGAGGAGCAGCTAGACAAGGCCCTGGAGGTCCGGGAGCGCCTCCCCCGGCTCGAACACATCATCGTCATGGACCGGGAGGGGCTACGGGGGTTCGTGGATCCTCAGGTGATGTTCCTGGACGAGCTCATGGAGCTGGGCGGGCATTTTCAGTCTACCCACCCTCGCCTCCTCGAGGAACGGCTCCAGGAGATCGCCCCAGAGGACGTCGCCGTCCTGATTTACACCTCGGGGACTACAGGACCTCCTAAGGGGGTCATGCTCACCCATCGAAACATCCTGTGGACGGCCGAGGCTCTGGCCAAGGCCAACCCCGTGTATCCGACCGACGAGGTCCTTTCCTTCCTGCCCCTCTCCCACATCGCTGAACGCCAGCTCTCCGTCTTCCTACCCATCCGCTGGGGCTACACGGTGAACTTCTGTGAGAACTTGGACACCGTCCTGCAGAACCTCCGGGAGGTTTCCCCCACAGTCATCTTCGCCGTCCCCAGGATCTGGGAGAAGATCTACTCAGGGGTGGAGCTTCACATGCAGGAGGTTGACTTCGTCAAACGCCTGGCGTACCGCTGGGCTGTCCGCGTAGGCCGGCGCTACGCTGAGGTCAAGCTCTCCAGAAGGCCGGTTCCCTACTGGCTCCGCTGGCTCTACCTCCTGGCCCACACCATAGTCCTCCTCCCCCTCAAGCGGAAGCTGGGACTCGACCGCGCCCGCCTGGTGATCTCCGGCGCCGCGCCCATCGCCCCCGACATCCTCTGGTACTTCTGGTCCATTGGCGTCCCCATCCGAGAGGTCTACGGCCAGACGGAGGGGAGCGGGCCGACGACCATCCACCAAGGGGAGGACATTCAGCTAGGGACAGTCGGCAAGCCGCTCCCTGGAGTCGAGGTGCGCATCGCTGAGGACGGTGAGATCCTCGTGAGGGGACCCAACGTCTTCAAGGGGTATTTCAAGGACCCTGAGGCGACTGCCGCTACCCTGCGCGATGGATGGCTCCACTCGGGAGATGTGGGGTCCTTCGACGAAGCGGGTTACCTGCGGATCACGGATCGGAAGAAAGATCTTTTCATCACCGCAGGGGGGAAGAACGTCGCCCCCCAATACATTGAAAACAAGCTCAAGTTCAGTCCCTACATCCATGATGCGGTAATCATCGGGGACGGACGCCGTTACCTCGTTGCGCTCATCGTCATCGACGAGGAGAACGTGACAAAGTGGGCACAGGACCGCCGCATCCCCTTCACCACCTACGCCGACCTCGCCGGGAATCCAGAGGTCTACAAGCTCATCTCTGGCGAGGTCGAGGCGGTGAACCGCACCCTGTCGAGCCCTGAACAGATCAAAAGGTTCGCCATCCTCCCCCGCCGCCTCTACGAAGAGGAAGGCGAGGTGACCCCCACCTTGAAGGTCAAGCGAAAGGCCATCATGGAGAAGTACCGCGACCTCATCGAGAGCCTGTACCGCTGAAATCTCCCGTCAACGTCCTTCCCTGCAACCTGCCAACATTTGAACATGCCAACTTGATCGACAGGGTCAAGCCCAGCGGCGGCGAACCTTGTAGCGGCGGAATCCCTTGATGGAGGCCTCCCGGTGCACCCCCAGATAGAGCTCCTGGACATTGGGGTTCTCGCGCAACTCCTCTCTGCTCCCCTCCAGGACGATGCGGCCCGTTTCCAGAACGTACCCGTAGTGCGCAAGGGTAAGGGCGAGGCGCGCGTTCTGCTCCACGAGGAGGATCGTGGTACCCTCCCTGTGGATCTCCTGGACGATCCGGAAGATCTCCCGCACGACCAGGGGGGCGAGGCCCAGCGAGGGTTCATCAAGCATGAGGAGCTTTGGGCGCATGAGCAGGGCTCTGGCAATGGCGAGCATCTGCTGCTCGCCCCCGGAGAGGGTCCCAGCAAGCTGGCGGGCGCGCTCCCGCAACACCGGGAACTTCCCGTAGACCCGCTCCAGATCCTCCTGGACCGCCCTGGTGTCCCTGCGGGCGTATGCACCCAGCAGGAGGTTCTCCCGGACCGTCAGCTCGGGGAAGATCCCCCGCCCTTCGGGGACGTAAGCGAGCCCCAGGCGAGCGATGTCCTCGGGATCCCAGCCGTTGATGCGGCGGCCGAGGAACTCCACCGTCCCTTTTTGAGGCTGGTCGGGGATCATCCCCATGATCGTGCGGAGCAGCGTCGTCTTCCCTGCGCCGTTACTCCCCAAAAGCGCGACAATCTGACCCTCGGGGACCTCAAGGGAAACACCACGGAGCACCAACAAGCGGCCGTAGTAAGCAGTCTCCACGTTGGAGACACGTAACAGGACGGTCAAGACAGGTCTCCCTCCCCCAGATAGGCCCGGATCACATCGGGGTGCCGCTGTACCTCTGCGGGAGGCCCCTCGGCGATCACCTGGCCATGGTCTAGGACGACGACCCGCTGGGAGATCCCCATGACGAGCTTCAGGTCGTGCTCGACGAGCACAATGGTAATCCCCATCTCCTCCTGAATGTCCTTGATCCGGAAGACCAGGTCCTCCTTTTCCTCCGCGGTCATCCCAGCCGAAGGTTCGTCCAAGAGCAGGAGCCTGGGCTCCAAGGCGAGCGCGCGCCCCAGCTCCACGAGCTTCTGCTGGCCGATGGGCAGGTCGGAAACCCTTCGATGGCGAGCTACCTGGAGGTCCAGGAAATCCAGGATCTCCTCTGCCCGGGCACGGTGCTGTACCTCCTCCCTCCACCAGCGTGGCGTCGCTAGGGCTGCATCCCAGAATCCCACACGCATGTGGATATGCCGGGCCAGGAGGATGTTGTCCAGCACGGTCATGTTCCGGAACAGCTCGATGTTCTGGAACGTCCTGCTGATCCCCAGCCTAGCGATAGCGTCGGGCCGGAGTCCTTTGAGATTGTGGCCGGCGAAGCGCATCTCCCCCCTGTCCGGCCGGTAGATCCCGCAGAGGCAATTGAACAGCGTGGTCTTCCCTGCCCCGTTCGGGCCAATGATGGCGATCAGCTCGCCTTCGTCAACGGATAGATCCACGCCGACCAACGCAGCGATGCCGCCGAAACTGATGGAAAGCCCTTTGACATCCAGAAGGGACCCGCCCACTCCGCACTCCGAACTCCTCACCCTTAACTCACCCCACCAGAACCCGCAGGCGGGTTCTGGTGGGGACCCAGACACGGGGAGTTCCGGAACCTGCGATGTGACAGGATTTCTGCCCGTTTCCTCAGAACTCCACCGGGTACTCGATCCAATCCGTCAGCTTGGTGTACCTCCCTTTCTCCGCCCGCACGATGTAGATCCGATTGATCCCCTGTCGGCGGTCCGGGCCAAAGGTGACCCCCCGGATGACCTGCCCGTCCCAGTTGCGGATCGTCTCCATGGCGGAGATGAACCTGTCCGTGGTCAGGTCACGACCGGCGCGGCGTAACCCCTCCAGGAATGGCTCCAGGAAAGCCACCCCCGCGACGGAGTTGAAGGGGTTCGCTCTGAGGGTGGGGTCGTATCTGAACAGGATCTGGAGCGTCTCGTCGACCTTCGGATCGGTACCAGGGAGGGGGAAGAACGCAGTCAGGTACACATCATCCCAGGCCTCACCCGCGAGGGTGAACATGATTGGGTCGGTGAGGGTGAAGGAGGCGAGGAGCCTGGGGCGATAGCCAATCTTGGCCATCTCCCGGACGATGAGCGCGCCATGCCGAGGGGTCGCGTAGAGGATCACCGCGTCCGCCCCGGACTCACGGAGCTTAAGGGCGTGACTGCTCAGGTCTGTAACCACGAGCTCATAGGGAACCGCGGAAACGAGCTTGACGGCTCCCTTCAACGCTGCAACGGCGCGCTTGACCCCGAGGAGGCCCTTCTGCCCGTAGAGGTCGTTCTGGTAAAAGACCGCCACGTTCTTCACGCCGAGCTTTTCAGCGGCATAGCGTGTGAGGATCGCGCCCTCGTGCACATAGCTCGGATAGGTCACGAAGAGGTACCGCTTCTGCCGGAAACCCGCCCAGATACTGGAGTCCGCTGTTGGGGTGATCCAGATCACTCTGTTCTGCACAATATAGTCCCGGACGGCGAACGCGTTGGCCGTCCCAATCAACCCGACGATGGCAAAGACCCCTGCCCGTTCCACGAGTTCCCGCACGTTGGCGACCGCCCGCGGCGGGAGGTAGCTGTCGTCCCGCAGGACGAACCGCAGCTTGCGGCCATGGATTCCCCCCTGGTCGTTCACGTACTTGACGTACGCGTCAATCCCCTTCCCCACGGCCCCCCAGTAAGCTGCCGGGCCCGAGAGGGGCATCGAGGACCCTAGGACCACCTCAGTGGGGGTAATCCCACGCTCCTGTGCCCCGGTGAGCGTAGGCCCCGCGAGCATGACGCCGGCGACCGCAAGGGCGAGAACCCTCCAGAGGAACCTACCCATCTTGCCACCCCCTCACACGCGTTTCTTGTATTCCCTTCCGAACAGCCCTTCGGGACGGATCGTGAGCACGAGGACGATAATGGCGAAGGCCAAGGTCGCTTTGAAGGCAACCGAGACGAAACCGCCAAAGAGACTTTCGACGACTCCGAGTGCCAACCCTCCTACGACAGCTCCAGGAGGGCTATCCATCCCTCCTAGCACTGCGGCAGCAAACCCCTTAAGGAAGGGGTCGAGCATCATGAAGGGGTCGAGGAGCGTGACTGGGGCGAGGAGGATCCCCGCGGAGACCCCGAGGGCGGAGGCAACCCCCCACGAAAGGGCCAGGACCCGCCGCGTGGGGATCCCCAGGGTCTGCGCGGCGAGGGGATTCTGGGAGACGGCCCGCATGGCTAATCCGACCTTTGTCGACTGGACGAGGACGTAGAGCAGAGCCATGAGGAGGAATCCCACGAGGAGGCTCCCTAGGCTGAGCTGGCTGATAACGATCGTCCCGAGGTGGTACACCTTCGTCTCGGAGAGGAGGGAGGGGAACACCTTGGTATCCGCCCCCCACAGGACCACCACGATCCCATTGAGCACGAGGGCGAACCCCAGGGTGATCACGATCTGCCCCAGGAGCGTGGCCTCCTTCGCCCGGCGGAGGATGAAGTAGTAAAAGCCAGCCCCAAGGAAACCTGTCACACCCAGCGTCACGAGGTAGGCGAGAGGGGGCGCAACACCGAGGCGGGTAATGAGGGTGAACGCAACGAACGTCCCGAACGTCGCGACGTCCCCGTGGGCGAAGTTGAGGATCCGGGAGGTCCGGTAGAGGATGACAATGCCCAGGGCAACCAGGACGTACAGGCTGCCCGTGGCCAGCCCATTGAGGGCATACTGCAGTGCTAGAGCGGCCATGTCTTCAACCACCACTTGATCCGTATCCAGCGTCCGTAAAGGCCCCAGGGCTCCACAAGCATGATGAGGATGATGATGCTCCCGTAGACAACGGGGAGCCACTCCCGGAGGCCTGAGAGGACCTGGGGGAGGACCGTCATGAGGATCGCGCCCAGGATCGACCCTGGGATCGTCCCAAGCCCCCCAACCACGATCATACTGAAGTAATAGATGGACTCGAAGAGCGTGAACATCTGGGGCTCAAGGTAGCCGAGGAGGTGTCCCTGGAGGGCGCCAGCGATCCCCGCGTAGAAGGCGCTGAGGGCGAAGGCCAAGGTCTTGTAGACCGTCAAGTTGACTCCCATGACCTCCGCGGCGACGTCACTCTCCCGGATGGCCACGAACGCCCGCCCGATGTGCGAACGAACGAGGTTGTAGGCGATCCACGTAAGGAGGCCTGCGATCCCTATGGTTAAGTAGTACAGGGATGCTTCCGAGGTCAGGACCCATGGGCCAACGGCAGGCTTAGGGACAAAAAGCCCCATCCTCCCTCCCGAGAGCGCCTCCCAATTGGTCAGCCCCTGATGGACGGCAATCCCGAAACCCAAGGTTGCAATGGTGAGATAGGGTCCTGTGAGCCGTAGCACCGGAAGCCCGAGGAGGAAGCCGAAGAACGCCGCAGAGAAGCCAGAGGCGAGGAGGGCAAGGGGGAACGGGACCCCCGCCCTGGCCATGAGGATGCCCGCCGTATAGGCTCCGATCGCCACGAACCCAGCGTGGCCGAGGGAGATCTGTCCAGTATATCCCGTGAGCAGGTTCAGGCCGAGCGCGATCAGGGTATGGATCGCCATCAACGTGGCGATGTACACCAGGTAACGCGGCGTGAAGAGGGGGAAGAGGACGAGAGCCGCCAGAGCAGCCAGCATTCCCATCCAGGCGGGGAGCCCTCGGACCAGCGCGAGTTCCTCTTCATACCGCTCCCGCAGCTCCATCTCCTCTCTCTCCTCCCGAAGTCTCCTCAAGAGATTCGGCCTGTCGTCCGATTCTCCCTCTTGCCAGGCACAATGCAACCCCCCATGGCCCAGGAAGGAAGGTCTGTGCTATATTGGAAAGTGAGAGGTTGAGGAAGGGGGCATTTCCTCTTCACAAGGGAGACGAATTCCACTATAGTAGGACGAGGGCCCAGGGGGAGCTGCACGGCCGGGTTGGGGGAAAAGGCAGGAATCTTGGCGCGGAGTAGGGAGTGGAGCAAACCCCCGTGTCGGGGTCCTGCCAGGTTCCGTTTCAGGGATTTGGCGGGTGAGTGAGGTGACGCAGGAGGCTAGCGCAATGGGAGAGCTACGGGTGAACGACCTCAGCGTACGGATCGGTGGGCAGGCCGGAGACGGGAGCTTGACGACGGGGGATCTCCTCGCAAAGGTGCTCAAACGCATGGGACTTTGGGTTGTTGCCATTAAGGACTTCCCCTCCCGGATCCGCGGGGGCCACACCAACTACACCATCCGGGCGAAGGACGCGCCCATCTGGGGGCCCGGAAACTCCCTCGACTTCCTCCTGGCCTTTGACATGGAATCCGTGGAGATCCACGCCGGAGAGATCCAACCAGGAGGGGTTGTGGTCTATGACAACTCCCGTGGTGAGCAGATCCCGGACGCTCTTCGCGCTGATGGGGTGCAGTACCTCGGGGTCCCCTTGAGCAACCTCGCCCGTTCTGAGCTCGGGCTAGAGCTGATGAAGAACACTGTAGCCCTCGGAGTCCTCGCAGAACTCCTCTCCCTGGACGATGGCATCTTCTACGACATCCTCACCGCGACCTATGGACGGAAGGGCGCGGCTGTGGTGGAGAAGAACAAGAAAGCTTTTGACCTCGGTCGGAAACAAGCTGCCCAGGCTCCTAAGCCACCGTACCGGATCTCCGGGAGCGGGGAGAACTCCCGGCGGCTCCTCATTACGGGTGACGAGGCCATTGGATACGGTGCGCTTGTGGCCGGCTGCCGGTTCCTCGCCGCTTACCCCATCACGCCCGCTACGGATATCCTCGAGTGGATGGCGAAGCACCTCCCCAATTCCAATGGAGTGGTGATCCAAGCGGAGGATGAGCTGGCTGCGATCAACATGGCCATCGGAGCTGCCCACGCAGGGGCCCGGGCGATGACCGCTACCTCCGGCCCTGGATTCGCCTTGATGACCGAGGCCATGGCGCTCGCTGGCATGGTGGAGGTTCCGGTGGTCATCGTGGACTGCCAGCGGCCTGGGCCCAGCACGGGCCTGCCGACGAAGACAGAGCAGGGCGACCTCAACCATGCGGTCTTCGGGGCTCATGGCGATTTCCCGCGCATTGTCCTCTCCCCAGCCAACGCGGAAGAGGCGTTCTATCTTATCGCAGAGGCGTTCAACCTGGCCGAGCGCTTCCAGTGTCCCGTGATCTTCCTCACCGAGCAACTGGTCGCCATGAGCAAGCAGACGATCCCACCGCTCGACCTCTCCAGGATCACCATCGACCGGGGGAAGCTCGTGCGCGAGCCGATCCAGAACAGCGGGGAGTGGCCGTTTCGGAGGTTCGCCATCACCGAAGAGGGGATCTCCCCACGGCCTATCCCCTCTGTCCCAGGTGGGATGTTCATCGCGAAGGGATCCGAGCACCTGGAGACGGGGGCGTACAGCGAGAGCCCCAAGAACCGTGCCCTGATGACCCTCAAGCGCATGCGCAAGCTGGAGCGAGCAAAGGAGGCTGTGCCCCCTCCCGTCATCACCGGTGACCCCGCCGCGCGCGTGGGGATCGTCGGGTTCGGCGGCACCTACGGCCCCATCCTGGAGGCGATGGAGATGCTGGCGAGACGGGGGATCACGACAAAGTACCTCCGCCTGCGCACGCTGTGGCCGTTCCCTGTCGAGGACGTGCGTGCGTTCGTGGAGGAGTCGGACGTCGTGTTCATCGTGGAGCAGAACGCCACGGGGCAACTGCGCGGGTTGGTCGAACGGTTCGTAGGCCCGCAAGAAAAACTGGAGAGCCTCCTGAAGTTCGACGGCCAGCCGTTCAAGCCCTTGGAGATCGCCACCCGCATCGACGCCCTGCTCGTGGAGCCTGAGCGCGTCCCCACCAGGACCGACCGCGCGAGGAGGTAGGGAGATGACCACGGCCACGAAGGTCCAGAGGAACCCAAAGGATTATGAAGGGCTCAAGCCTGTCTGGTGTCCGGGGTGTGGAGACTTCGGGGTCCTGAACGCCCTGAAGAAGGTGCTGGCCGACCTCGATCTGGACCCCAAGGACATCGCCTTGGTCACGGGCATCGGCTGCTCCAGCCAGATCAGCAGCTTCCTCAAGGCGTACGCCTTCCACGGCGTCCACGGGCGGCTCCTCCCTGTCGCTACAGCCATCAAGCTCATGAACCCCCGCCTGACAGTAATCGGCGCCGGTGGGGACGGCGACGGGTATGCCATTGGCCTGAGCCATTTCCTCCACGCCGTTCGCCGGAACGTGGACATTACCTACATTGTCATGAACAACCAAGTATACGGATTGACCAAGGGGCAGGCATCTCCTACCGCAGCGCCCGGGTTCGTCACCAGTTCCACCCCTCAGGGGACCAAGGAACGGGATGTAGATGGGGTGAAACTCGCCCTCGCTGCCGGAGTTACCTTTGTCGCGCGTGGCTTCTCCGGCGACGTCCCACAGCTCGTCAAGCTCTTCAAGGAAGCGATCCTCCACCCTGGGTTCGCTCTGGTCGATGTCCTCAGTCCTTGTGTCACCTACAACCGGGTGAATACCTACGACTGGTTCCGGGAGAACATCATCAACCTCGACGAGGACCCGGAATACGATCCGACCGATCGCGTCAGGGTCCTTGCGAAGATCATGACCCTGGACCGTATCCCCACGGGCTTGATCTTCAAGGATCCTTCGAGCAAGCCCTACTCGCGGTTGGTTTTGAAGGATCCGGACAGCCCGCCTGCGCTTGAGGACCTCAGGGTCCGTCCTGAGCTCGCCGAGCTGCAGGAGCAATTCGTATAGCCTTGCGGCCGTGCTAGGCGGGGAGCTAGCGGTTCCCTGTACCCGAAATCCGCTCTACGCGGGGCTGAACCCCTGCCCGAGGCCCTCTCCTGTGAGGCAGGCCCTCCATGGGTGGCGAGGAAGGCTGGGCCCTGCGCGATGGAGGCCGACAAACCCCGCCAGGCCCGGGAGGGAGCAACGGTAAGTCGGTACCTCCACTGCCGTGGGGGAACCTGGTCAGAGCCAGCCAGGTGGGTACCGCTCGTAGGAGTTGGTCGACGGCAGGTGCACGGCCGCGAGGCTTCTCTGCTGAAGCCCCTCCATGATCGGCTTCTACCCAGAGGGGCCTCGCACGGCCATGATGGCAGAAATCTCCGTCTCCCCCAACGCCTCGAGGACGCCAGGTTCCTTGAGCGCCTTGGTCAGGCGCGCGAACTCCTCTTCCAAGCCCGTGGGGATGTTGCTCAGATCCATGATCTCCTTGATCTTCCGGTGGTTCAGTTTCTCCAGGAGGGAGTCGGAGATCCCGAGGAGGGCGACATACCCCCTGCTCGCCTTGCAGATACGCTCTGCTTTCGCCCGGTCGAACTCCGGGATCCTCGCGCTCAGTTCCTCGGGCTCCATCCGCGCGAGCTGCCAGATGGAGACGATCCTGGCCTCCTCCAGCAACTGCTCCTCGTGGGACTTCAGGTTCAGGAGCCTCTGCATCGTGGCGAAGTTCTGGCGGTAAGCTTTGGCCATGGACCGCCAGTGCACGAGCTGGTCCCTGTCGAGGACGATCTCCTCCGCGATGCGGCTGAGGTCTTCATCGCTCAGCTCCTCGAGATCTTGCACAGTGGAGATGCCTTTCCTCCCTAGGTCCTGGGCTAGCTCGGCGGTCATGCCCAGCTTCTTCACCAGCTCGTTGGGCCGCTCGCGCATCTCAAGCTCCTCCTGGAGAGGCCGCGGCAGGAGCCGGGCACCGCGTTCATTGATCCAGTTCAAGATGGGCTTCATGTAGGCACCGGTGAAGAAGGCCAAGAAAACCTCCACGGTCGTGAGGCCAACCCCAGGTTGGACGCTCAGAACCTCCTCCAGCGCGGCTTTGACCAGAAGCAGGTTCACGATGACCGCCACATAGGGCGCCAGGAGGACTCGGTGCGCTACCGCCATGAGAGACTTCCGGTAGGCCATCCGTCCGTGCGGGTCCCCGAAATGCTCCACGATGCTCGTGGTGGCGTAGAGGAGAACGCCGATGAACGCAAAGATGGGAACGAGCAGGGAGATCTCCACGTCCGGGTGGAAGAGCTGCATGGTGCTCACGCCGCTCCTCAGCCACGTGTACAGGAACGCCACGAATACCCCAACCCAGCTCACCACGCTCGTGATGGAATACAGGTGGGTGACCCACGGCGCGGCCCCCCAGATGCGGAAGAAGACCCAGATCACGAGACCTGCGAGAGCCGGAAGGAGGAAGATGAACACCATGACGTCGGAGCTCGGAGAGAGCACGGCGAAAATCTGCAGCTGGGTGGTCCCCTCCCCGACGGGCACAACCTGTGACCTGGGACGGTAGCCCGGGGCGGAGAAGTCTACCCTCAGTTGATCACCGGAAATCGTGAACCTGAACCGACCTCGGCCATCGCTTGCCGTCGTCTTCCGGTCCCCTCCCACGCGGTCTGCATAGGTAATGGTCGCCTGTGGGATAGGTTGCCCCTGCGTGTTCACCACCTGTCCCTCGACCTGGACGAGCGGGGTGGCAACCACTGGAGTCCCGGGTTGGGCGTGGACCGCTTGCCCCAGCATGAGGACGGCAACGGCAAGGAGGAATCCCCAGAGCCACCTTCTCCCTGTACCCGCTCTTCCCGCGCAAGCCTTTCTCGGGCCTCTCGCGTGCATCCTCTTCACCTCCCGCCTCCTTGTCAGGTATATTCTTGACTCATCGGAAAATTCCTCTCTCCGTGCGCGAAGGGAGCGATGTTCACGCTACCCGACTGGTCCCCACAATACGCGAAGCGTTTTGTGGGGTGCTCTTAGAAGGGGCGATGGAGGAGAACCGCGCTCAGGATGGCGACAGCGTTGTTGAGGGCATGTACGGCGATGGGAGCCACTAGCCCCCCTGTGTGCTCCCGGAGGTACCCGAGGACTCCTCCCAGGACCAAGACAGGGAAGAAATGGACGACCTGCTGGTGAACGAGGGCGAAGAAGAGCGCGCTGGCCCATACCGCAACATGGGAACGCCAGCGTGCGCGGAGTCCTCCAAAGAGCAGCCCTCTGAAGAAGGTCTCCTCCCCCGCAGGGACGACGACGAGGAGGAGCAGGAAGAGCCAGGTCAGCTCGAGGGGGCTTAAGGGGCGGGTGAGGAGCGTGAGAAGGGGATCCCTGGCATGCTCGCTACGCGCGATCTCACTGGCACGGTCGGTGCCGAGGAAGAACCCGATCCCTCGGACTGCCGCTTCCTCTGCGAGGAGCGAGAGCCCAATGGCTACAGCACCGATGCACAAACCGAGGAGAAGATCCCGCTGCCACGCGACCCACCGCCACCCCAGCGCACCTGGAGGCAAGCGGTACCGCCTCTGGACCACGTAAAGGGAGAGGAGAACGAAGGACCCGTTCTGTACCAGCACATAAGCCGAAAGCGGGAGGAGGCCGGAAGTGGGCAGAGCCCCAACTGAACCCGCGAGGAGCGGGAACGTGATTGCGAACATCACCGTCATCCCGACGAGTTCTCCAAAACCCCAAGTGTGCGGAGGAGGCTCGAAATCCCGCGGACTGCCGCAGTGCAAGCAGTACGCCCGGTGGGCGAGGGTAAGGCGGCGGCATTGCGGGCAACGTGCGAGGGACCCGGGAGGACGCCCCCTGAGGAAGTAGAGAGGGAGGGCGAAGGGAAGGGCCACGAACACACCCATCGCCCACAGCAGGGCCCGGTTGGTCAGGGGGTCCCTGCTCCCGAGCCCGCGGTTCCCAGCATCAAGGAAGACCCAAACAGCCGCGGACCCTGCGAGGATGATCGTAAGTACGGGAACCCACAACAGCGCCTCCTAAGGATCACGCCTCCCCGACGAGGGCATCTGGGCACAAGGCTTGTAAGAGGTTACTTTGACGCACCCTCCCTGGCTCCTTCCCGGTCGCAGGAGCCGTGCCCTTTCACTTGGGTCGAAAATCCAGACGGCCGGAGGAGAGCCCTCCCCCGTCACCGAATGTACCACCAAGGGACAGCCGGGTCCGGTCGCCCCAGGGTGTACCGACACGTGCCTGAGATCCTCTCGGAGGTGGCGTGGTGACGTTCGTCTCTTTCTACCGCAAGTGGCGCCCGCAGAGGTTCGAAGATGTTGTGGGGCAGGAACGGGTAATCCGGACCCTGCAGAACGCCTTGCGGATGAACCGCATCGTCCATGCCTACCTCTTTGCCGGCCACCGCGGGACCGGGAAGACCACCACCGCAAGGCTGCTGGCCAAAGCACTGAATTGCCAGCAGGGGCCCACGCCAGAACCCTGCAACTCCTGCCCGAGCTGTCAGGCCATCAGTGGGGGCTACGCCGTCGATGTGATCGAGATCGACGCCGCGAGCAACCGTGGGATCGACGAGATCCGGGAGCTCCGTGAGCGTGTTCGCCTTGCCCCTGCGGAGGGAAGGTATAAGGTCTACATCATCGATGAGGCCCACATGATGACGGCAGAGGCATTCAACGCCTTCCTGAAGACGCTGGAGGAGCCCCCGGCGCACGCGGTGTTCATCCTCGTCACCACCGAAGCCCACCGCCTCCCCCCGACGATCCTCTCCCGCACGCAACGGTTCGACTTCCGCCGGGTCCCGGCAAAGGAGATCGCCCGTCGGCTCCAGCGCATCGCCCGGGAGGAGGGGCTGTCGGTGGAGGAAGATGTCCTTTTCCTCATCGCCCGCATGAGCGATGGTTCTGTGCGCGATGCGGAGAGCATTTTGGACCAGCTCGCCACCTTCGCGCAGGGGAAGATCACCCGGGAGGACGTTATCGCCCTCCTCGGCCTCGTCGAGGAAGAGGTCGCCCACCAGGCCACAGAGGTCGTAATCTCCCAGGACCCTGTTCAGGCGCTACGCTTGGCATCCCGGATTGTCGACGAGGGGAAGGAAGTCCGCCAAGTCCTCCGGTTCCTGTTGGAGCACTTCCGAGACCTCCTCATTGTGAAGGCCTGCCCAAACCCTGCGGAACTCCTTGACCACCAGGAATCCTACATTGCTGTCCTCCGCGAGGAAGCGGCACAGCTCTCCATGGAGCAGATCCTCCGCGCCATCAAGATCCTCGCCAGGAGCGAGTCCGAATCCCGCTTCCACCCACAACTGCGGCTGCTCCTGGAGTTAACGCTGCTGCGCCTTGCGGGGCTCGACCAAGAGGCGCCCCTGGGCGACCTGGCGCGAAGGGTAGAGGCGCTGGAGAAACACGTTATTCCCTCTCCTCCTGAGTCCCCCGAGAGGGGAGTGGGCACAAGACCCTCAAGTGCCCAGCCTGTGGCAAGCCCTCCCCGTGGGCAACCGCGTCACCCCCTTAAGGGGAGGGGAGGGGGCTCTGACCCAGAGCCCCAGGCGAAGGAGGAACGAGGGAAGCGCGCTCCAGGGGAGGGGGGACTCGATCCCCCAAGCACGCGGCGCTCCTTCAACGGGCCTCAAGAGGGCGACGAGGACCTGTATGCTGTCGTTGCCAGCAACTGGGGTCGGATCCTCGAGACGATCAAACGGAAGAAGATGTTCTGCCACGCCCTCCTCATCGACGCCGGGCTGCTCAAGGTGGAAAACGGGACCGTCCTCGTCGGGCTGCGGCCAGGATACACTTTCCACGCCGAGCACCTCCAGGCGGAGGAGAACCGAACCCTTGTGGAGGAGGCAATCGCGCAAGTCGTGGGGAGGCCCCTGCGCTTCCAGTGTCTGATCACCGACCTCCCTCCTGCCTCAGAAGGCACGACCTCCCAGACCACGGATCCTCTCGTGTCCAAAGCGGTCGAGCTGTTCGGGGGCCGGATTATCGGGACGAGGGGCTATCTGGAGCCCAAGGAGCACATCGAGGGGGATGGAAACCCATGATGAACATGCAGAAAATGCTCAAGCAGATCCAGAAGGTCCAGGAGGCCATCATCCGGGTGCAGGAAGAGCTTAAGGAGGAGCGCGTTGAGGCCACCGTCGGGGGAGGGGCGGTCAGGGTCGTGGCGAACGGACACGGCGACCTCTTGCAGCTCCACATCGATCCATCCATGGTCAACCCCGAGGACGTGGAAGTGCTGGAGGACCTGATCGTGGCAGCGGTCAACGAAGCGCGGCGCCAAGCCAGGGAGCTCTCCAGCAAGAAGATGGAGGAGGCAAGCGGGGTCAAACTCCCAGGGCTCTTCTAAGGATCCCTCTCATGCACTACCCGGAACCTCTGGCAAAGCTCATCGCTGAGCTCTCCAAGATGCCCACGGTGGGCCCGAAGACGGCCCAGCGCCTTGCATTCTATCTCTTGCGCGCGCCTGTAGAGGAGGTGGAACGCCTGGCCCAAGCCATGCTGGAAGCCAGGAGGGGGCTCCGCTACTGCTCCACGTGTTTCCACCTTACCGATGTCGACCCGTGTGCCATCTGTCTAGATCCCTCCCGGGATCGCTCTACGATCTGCGTGGTCGAGGACCCCAAGGACGTGCTCGCAATGGAGCGCACGCGGGAGTATCGTGGCCTCTACCACGTCCTCCACGGGGCCATCTCCCCCCTCGACGGCATCGGCCCTGATGACCTGAAGATCAGGGACCTCCTCCAACGCCTCTCTACGCGCGAGGTCAGGGAGGTGATCATCGCCACAAACCCTCGGGTAGAAGGCGAGGCCACGGCGATCTACCTGGCTAAGCTCATCAAGCCCATGGGGATCAAGGTCACGCGCATCGCGCACGGACTTCCCGTGGGTGGGGATCTCGAGTACGCCGACGAGGTGACCCTGGCACGGGCTCTGGAGGGGCGGAGGGAACTCTGAAGGCCGTTCGTCGTCTCAGGTTGCGTCCCCATCGGCCCCGAAGTATACTTAGGAGGGACAGGGAGCAGCGTACCATGGAGTTCGTGAGCCCGACATACGGAAAACTGAGTTTTGAGCGCATGTTCCGACAGATCGTGGGATACATCCAGGAGGAGCCCGATCGGCAGTACCACCTTATCATCGGGACAGACTCCCTCCTTGGGGACGAGACCACGTTCGTCACGGCGGTGATCATCCACCGTCTGGGACGTGGTGGGCGGTACTTCTACCGGAAGTTCCGCAACCGGAAGATCGAGAGCCTCCGCCAGCGCATCCTCTACGAGGCCTCCCTCAGCCTGGAGGTCGCGAGCCAGATCAGCTCCGAGCTGGCCAAGAACGGCTTCTCCGACCTCCCGGTGGAGATCCATTTGGACGTGGGGAATAACGGGGAGACCAAGAAGATCATCCGCGAGGTCGTTGGGATGGTCACCGGCTCCGGATACGCGGCAGTCATCAAGCCGGAGGCCTACGGGGCGTCCAAGGTAGCCGATAAGCACTCGAAGTAACCCGCACGAGCTGGACCGTAAACAACAGGGCCCGGCAGGTCTTCGCAGGAGACCTCGCCGGCTTTCATGGAGAGGCTGCCGACGGGGAAATGGGGAGTTCCCTCCGGGAGACGAACCTAGAACGCCTCAGGCACGAGAGGTTCGACGTACTGGTGATCGGTGGGGGCATCACGGGAGCCGGTATCGCACGTGACGCTGCCCTCCGGGGCCTGCGCGTAGCCTTGGTGGAGCAATCGGACTTCGCTGCCGGAACGAGCAGCCGGTCCTCCAAACTCGTCCACGGCGGGTTCCGCTACCTCGCCTCCCTGCAGTTTCGCATCGTCTACAGGTCGCTGCAAGAACGGGGGATCCTGCTGCGGATCGCCCCCCACCGGGTGCAACCAATGCCCTTCCTCCTCCCGTTCTACAGCCGTGGGGCCTACCCGCCACGGCTGCTCAAGATGGGCCTCTCCCTCTATGACTTCCTCGCGGGGCGGTCCAACATCAAGCCTCACACCATTCTCCCCCTCCGCGCGGTCCTCGGGTTCGCTCCATGGATTCCCCGCGAGGGCCTTATCGGAGGCGCATGGTACTACGACGCGATCACCGACGACGCGCGGCTCGTGCTCGAGAACATCAAATCCGCCTGGAAAGCAGGAGCGGTTTGCGTCAACTACGCACAGGTCACCGCACTTCAGGAGAGGAACGGGAAGATCTGCGGCGCCACAGTTCACGACCGCCTTAACGACGAGACCTTTGAGGTCCGGGCATCCCTCGTCGTCAACGCCACAGGCCCATGGAGCGATCGGGTGCGGAGCCTGGACCCGACGGACAAGCGTCCAGTTCTTCGCCTCACCAAAGGCATCCACCTCGCCTTCCCCCATGAGAGGCTGCCCCTGACCTATGGCCTGAATTTCATCTCCCCAAGGGATCGCCGCCCCCTCTTCGCGATCCCTTGGGGGAAATACACCTACGTGGGGACCACCGATACGGACTACGAGGGGGACCTAGAAGAGCCAGAAATCGAGCGTTCTGACGTGGAGTACCTCCTGGAGGCACTCGACTACGGTCTCCCCACGGCCAAGTTGGGATGGAAGGACATTGCGGGAGCGTGGGCGGGTATCCGTCCCTTGGTCGACGCGCACCGGGATATCCCGCCCTGGCGGGTCTCCAGGGAGGACAGGATCGAAATCAGCGGTGCCGGCCTCATCACCATCGTCGGGGGGAAGCTCACCACCTACCGGGCAATGGCCGAGCGGGTTGTAGACCTCGTGCAGACACGGCTCCCCCCACCCTCCCCCTGGATACCAAGCCGCACCGCAAGCGTCCCCCTCGAACCGAAGATGGATCGTTCCCGGGAGCTGGGGCCCGACATTCCTGAAGCGGTCCAGGACCGTCTCACCACAGTCTACGGACCACACCTGTGGGGGGTCTTGGAACAGGCGCGCACACCCGAGGACTTGGAACCACTGCATCCCGATCTCCCCCTCTGCCGCGCAGAGGTAAAGTTGTGGGTTCGTAGCGAGATGGCCATGACCCTTCCCGATGCCCTGGAGCGCCGTGCGGGCTTGCTGATCTTCGACCCGTTGACCTACGCGCACGAGGCCCGGGTGGTAGCCAAGTGGATGGGGGAGGAGCTTGGCTGGGATGCCGCGCGGGTGGAGGCAGAGGTGAAAGCCTACCAGGATCTGATCCGTAGGCGGTGGCGTTTCAAGGAGTAGCGGCGCCTCGCGCGGGGTGAACCGGTGTCCAAGGAACCCGTCTTCCCAAGTGTGCAATCCCCCGAGGTGGTCTCCTCCTTCGTGAAAGCGTGCAGGAACCTTGTTGGCGACCGCGTCTCCACCTCTCCAGAAGACCGCATGAGGGCCGGGAAGGACTGGTGGCCGCGCGCATGGCTCTGGGATCCCTTGGGGAAGATCCCCTCCCTCCCCGATGTGGTGGTGTGGCCGGAGGACACGGAAGAGGTTGCCGCCCTCGTCCGTCTCGCCTCCCAGCACCAGATCCCCATCACACCGCGCGGTGGTGGATCGGGAGTCCTTGGAGGCGCGGTGCCAGTCCGTGGCGGGGTGGTCCTGGATCTCACAAGGATGTGCCGCATCCGGACGCTGGACGAAGAAAGCCTCCTTGTGACCGTGGAGGCAGGGATCCTGGGTATGGCCCTGGAGGAGGAACTGAACCGCCAGGGCTTCACCTGCAGGCACATCCCTCAATCCCTCGCTCTCTCTACCGTTGGAGGCTGGATCGCAGCGAGAAGCATCGGCGAGTTCTCGACCAAGTATGGCCCCATCGAAGAGATGATCGCGGGGCTGGAAGTCGTCCTCCCATGGGGGGAGATCTGGCAAAGTCGGGTCGCACCCCGTACAGCCACTGGCCCGCGCCTCGTGGATCTGTTCGTGGGCGCCGAGGGAACCTTGGGGATCGTCACTGCCGCAACGCTGCGCATCCACCGGCTCCCCGCGACCCAGAGGATGCGCTCCTTCACCTTCCCCGACCTGACTCGCGGGATCGCTGCAGTACGGGAGATGGTCCAGCGGGGGGTCCTCCCCGCGGTGTGCAGGCTGTACGATGAGCTAGAGGCAGGGTACCGGTTCAGCTCCGTGCTGCGCGAAAGAGGGCCCCTCCTGCTCCTGTTGTTCGAAGGGGACGATCGCCTTGCCCTTGCAGAGGAGTCCGTGGGGACATCGATCTGCCTCGATCAGGGAGGTCACGATGTTGGAGAGGGCCCGGTGCAACACTGGCTGCAGACACGGTTCGATATTTCGGAGGTCGAAGCTCTCCTGAACCAGGGAGCCGTCCTGGACACTGTGGAGGTGGCGGCGACCTACTCGCGGATCCTCCCTCTCTACGATGCGATCATGGAGGCGATCCGGGGAGTGCCTGGGACAGCGGTCGCCTTCGGCCATTTCTCCCACTTCTACCCTGACGGCGCCTGCCTTTACGTCTCCCTTGCGGGTTTCCCCGGGGAGGACCGTGAGGGCTACTACCAGCGATGCTGGGAAGCCGCGATGGGAGCGTGCCTCGCCACGGGCGGGACTATCAGCCACCACCATGGCATCGGCCTTCAGAAGGCTCCCTGGCTGGACCAGGAACTTGGTGGGGGGATGGAAATCCTCCGCCGGGTCAAGGGGGCGCTCGACCCCCATGGTCTGTTCAATCCTGGGAAGCTGGGGTTGTAGAGATCACAGAGGTTTGAGTACCTCCACCCCGTTCATGTAGGGAACGAGCGCGGGCGGGACGCGGACGGAGCCGTCTGGCTGCTGGAAGTTCTCCAGGATGGCGATGATCGTACGCGTGGATGCCATCAAGGTACCGTTGAGTGTGTGGACGTACTCGCTCCCCCCGCGACCCTTTGGGCGGAAGCGGATTCGGAGACGCCTCGCTTGGAAGTCGGTGCAGTTGCTGCAGGAATGCGTCTCCCCGTAATCTCCGCGCCCGGGCATCCACGTTTCGATGTCGTACTGCTTGGCCGCCGGCAACCCCATGTCCCCTGCGCAGATGCTCACCACGCGGTAGTGGAGCCCGAGGCTCTGGAGGAAGCGTTCCTGGAGGGAGACGAGGTACTCATGCTCCTCCCGGGAGCGCTCGGGGTGGGCGAATGAGAACATCTCCACCTTTTCAAACTGGTGGACGCGGAAGACGCCACGAACGTCACGGCCATAGCTCCCCGCCTCCCGCCGGAAGCACGAGGAGAAACCGGCAAGACGGATAGGGAGCGACTCCTCCTCCAAGACCTCCCCAGAGAACATCGCCGCCATGGGGTGCTCGGACGTCCCAATGAGGGCAAGGTCCTCCTCCGCAACGCGATAGACCTGCAGGGTATCCAGGTGATCCCCGCCCATTGCGCCCACGAGCAGATCCTGCCGGACGAGCATGGGAGGGATGAGCGGGGTGAACCCCTCCCGGACCAACAGGTCCATTGCCATCTGGATCAGGGCCATTTCCAGAAGGACCCCTGCCCCCTTCAGGAAGTAATACCGTGACCCGCTGACCTTCGCGCCTCGCTCCAGATCCAGGATGCCCAGCCGCCTCCCGAGCTCCACGTGGTCCAGGGGGTCGAAGGCGAACTCCGGCTTAGTCCCCCATGTCCGCACGGGGACGTTCCCAGAGGCATCCCGACCATCGGGTGTGTCCTCGCTGGGCAAGTTGGGGAGCTTGAGGAGCAACCCTTCTAGCTCCCGTTCGGCTGCGGCGAGCTGCCCTTCGATCTCCCTCAGCCTCTCAGAAAGTTCGCGCAGGCCTGCTCTCTGGGCTTCCCGTTCTTCCTCCCGAAGCCGCCCGAGTTCTTCTGATCGGAGCTTCCGCTCCCTGCGGAGGCGGTCAACCTCCTGCTGGAGCTCCCGACGCCTTCGGTCTACTTCGAGGATCGCGTCGACGATCCCGGGGTCTCCCTGGCGCCTGCGCAGGCCAGCTCGAACCAGCTCAGGATCCCTGCGGATCAGGTTAAGGTCCAACATCCCCATCCCCTCGCTCCAGTTCGACCGTTCTCACCGCGAAGATCCCCTCGACACTGCCAATTCTCGCAATCACTTCGGGTGGGACAGGGGAATCGGTGGTGAGAACCATGAGCGCAACACCCCCTGGAACGACCCTCCCCACCGCCATCCCGGCAATGTTGACCTGGAGCTCCCCGAGGATCGAGCCCACCCTGCCGATCATCCCCGGCCGGTCCACGTTCCAGATGAACAGCATATGCGGGGCAGGGGCGAGGTCGAGACGGTACTCCCCCACATGGGTGATGCGTGGCTCTTTCCGTCCGAACACCGTCCCCCCGATCACCAGTTCACCTTCCCCAGGGGGAGTCCCCTCTTGAGACCCCCGCCGACGGTAGGCAATCCTTGCCCGGATGAGCGCCGTGAAATCCTCGCTCATCTCCCGGCGAGCTTCCCTGACGGAGAGTCCGCGCTCCCTCGCCAGGATGGGGGCACTGATGAAGTTGATGGGCTCCTCGCTGGTAGCGTGGAGGAATCCCGCAAGGAAAGCGCTGGCCAGAGGGGCAGAGGGCTCCTTGGAGATCTCGCCCTCATACACCAGTTCGATCCCCTCGATCTGGCCATCTACGAGGTTCCCGGCAAGGGCACCCAGGTGGCGGGAGAGTTCCAGGAACGGCTCCAGACGCCGCCAGTCCTCCTCCGGGAGCGCAGGAGCGTTCACCGCTCCCTTCACAGGGAAATGCCGTAGGGCCGCCAGGACTTGCCGGCTCACCTCCAACGAGATGGCCCTCTGGGCCTCTTCTGTCGATGCACCGAGGTGGGGCGTCGCCACAACGCGTGGGTGGGTCACTAGGGGCGAATCCCCGGGAGGTTCCCGCTCAAAGACGTCCAGGGCTGCACCGGCAAGGTGGCCGCGATCGAGGAACTCGAGCAGGGCTTCTTCGTCGACGATCCCCCCGCGCGCACAGTTGACGAGGTAGGCCCCTGGCTTCATCCGGCCCAGCGCCTCCCTGTCGAGGAGGTGTCGCGTCTGGTGGGTTAGAGGAACATGGAGGGTGAGGAAATCGCTCCTCGCTAAGATCTCCTCCCAGCCGACCAGCTCCGCTCCAATGCGCTTCGCCCGGTCCTCGCTGATGTAGGGGTCGTAGGCAAGCACCCGCATGCCAAACGCCAGAGCCCTTCTCGCCACCTCTCCTCCGATCTTGCCCAGGCCGATGATCCCCAGAGTTTTGCCGTATAGCTCGGTCCCGACGAATCGTTCCCGCTCCCACGCCCCACGAGCCAAGCTGGCACAGGCGGCAGGGATCCGCCGTGCCAGGGCGAGGAGGAGAGCCATCGTGTGCTCGGCGGCTGCGATGGTGCTCCCCTCCGGTGTATTCACAACCAGGATCCCCCGCCGAGTCGCTGCGGCGACGTCCACGTTATCCACGCCCACACCAGCCCTGGCGATCACCCGCAGCTGCCTTCCGGCTGCGATCACCTCCTTCGTCACCCTGGTGCCGCTCCGGACGATGAGGGCATGATATGCGGGGATCCGCTGGATCAGTTCCCCGGGGGAGGGATTCAACCAGACGTCCACCTCCGCCTCCTGCTCGAGGAGGCTCAGCCCATCGGGGTGGAGGGGTTCTGTCACGAGGATACGGGGAGTTCCCTCCATCGGGTTACCGCAACACCTCCAAAGCCGTGGCGAAGACCTCCTCTGCAGCCGCAACGCCCCTCCCGCGCTCCACAGGGAACCCCAGCGCTGGGAGTGCCTCCTCGAGTGCGGCGAGCGCTGCGAGGATGTCCTCCCGCCCGACGTAGCCCAGGTGTCCGATGCGGAAGACCTTTCCCTCCAGCGGCCCCTGGCCGCCAGCCACCACCACACCGTGCTTCTCCTTGAGCCGGGACACCAGCCGGCGGACATCGAGCCCTTCAGGAACCCGCACCGCTGTCACCGCGTTGGAGGCGTAGGGCTCCTCTGCGAGGAGGGGAAGGCCGAGCGCCCTCACGCCTTCCCGGGTCGCCCGGGCCATGAGAGCGTGGCGGGCAATCCAGTTCTGGAGGCCCACCTGCTTGATCCTCGAGAGCGCAACGTCGAGGGCGTAGAGAACGGAGATCGCCGGGGTGAACGGGGTCTGCGCCACCGTCCTTTCCAGGAAACGCTTGGCCTCCCCGAAGTCAAAATAGTACCGGGGCATGCGGGCGTACTGGGTGGCCTCCCACGCCCGTGGGCCGACGGCCACCAGCGCAATCCCTGGCGGGCTCATGAGCGCCTTCTGGGATGCCGTGACCACCACATCGAGCCCCCACGCGTCGGTCTGACAGTCTACAGCCCCGACTGCGCTGACTCCGTCCACCAGGAGCAGTGCAGGATGTGCCCCCCGCGCTTCAGCGATGGCACGAACATCGTTCGTGACCCCTGTGGAAGTGTCATTGTGGGTCACGAGGATGGCCTTGATCTCCCCCCGACGGTCGCGGCGCAGGCGATCCGCCACGAGGTCTGGCGGGACAGGCTTCCCCCATTCCACTGCAATACGTTCCACCTTGGCACCATAGGCCTCCGCGATATCGGCGAACCGGTCGCCGAAGAACCCGCAGCTCAGGCCCAGGACCAAGTCGCCAGGGGAGAGGGTATTGACCACAGCCGCCTCCAGGCCTCCCGTGCCAGACGATGTCAAGAGGAGGACGTCGTGCTCTGTCTGGAAGACCTCCTTGGCTCCCGCAATCACCCTCTGGAGGATCCCGGCGAAGGGGAGGCTCCGGTGATTGATCATTTGCTTCCCCGCCGCCTCCAGGACCTCAGGAGGGAGTGGCGTCGGGCCCGGAATCAGGAGATGTTCTTTCCCCATCTTCCACCTCCATAAGAGGATCTTAGTTCCAGCACCTGCGCCCCTCTCTCAGGTGCGCACTGCGAAAAACTCCTCGTATAAGCAAAAAGCTCGACCTCCTCCAGAGGCGAGCCCAAACACCCGCGGTGCCACTCTGCTTCCGCTCGGGGTACGATGCCCCGCTGGCGGCACTCTCCCCGCGCTATCGGGCGATCCCCGGCTGCCTTAGACGGAGCTCCACCCCTCCGCTTCCAGCAGCGGCTCAGGAGCGGATTCAGCGCCGCATCCCGCCGGCTCGCACCATCCGTCGGCTCTCTTCAGGGACAGCGGCACCTACTGCTCTCCCTCATCGCCTTTGTGCCTAATCTTAGCATTCCCCCACAACCGCGTCAAATCCTCCGTCTATGAAAATAACTTTCGTTATTGGTCAGTTTTCAAGAAGGATTTTTTCTTCTTCGCGAGAAGGACCTCCACGATGCCGTCCACGAAGGGGTTGCAAACAGGCAGCTTCATCAAGATCCGGGAGATCGCCGACGCGCTTACAAACGCAGAGCGCCGGGTCGCTAGGTACATCCTGCGCCACGCGCAGGAGATCCCCCACCTCTCCATCACGGAGCTCTCCGAACGGGCCAGGGTCAGTGAAGCCACGGTCGTCCGCCTCTGCAAGCGGGTAGGGCTCCGCGGCTACCAGGACCTCCGCATCCGCCTCGCGCTGGATCTCACCAACCAAACCCATCGCATCCACGAGGAGATCGAGCCCTCGGACTCCCTCGAAGCGATCAGCTTGAAACTCCTGGGCCGGGTCACCCATGCATTGCAGGACACCGTCCAGGTACTCGACCAAGATTCCCTCGCACGCGCAGTGGACTGGATCTGTAGAGCCCGCCGCATTGATGTCTACGGCGTGGGAGCCTCCGGAGTCGTCGCCATGGATGCGGAGCAAAAGTTCTCGCGGATCGGCCTCCAAGTCCGAGCGTACGTCGACCCCCATCTCCAAGCGACTTCGGCGGCACTCCTCACCCCGCAGGACGTGGCGATAGGGATCTCCCACTCCGGGAGCACGAAGGACACCGTGAACGCCCTCGCCATTGCCAAGCGCAGCGGCGCCCGGACAGTTGCCATCACCCAGTACGGTCCCTCCCCGATCGCGAAGTTCTCCGATGCGGTCCTGCACACCGTTGCGCACGAACCGTTGCTGCGGGAGGCGGCGATTGGCTCGCGTCTCGCCGCCCTCCTCGTCATCGATATCCTTTTCGTGGGGGTGGTCATGCGGCTCACTCCTCACGCGCTCCGTTCTCTCGCGCGCACGCGCGACGCAGTCCTAGACAGAAAGTTCTAAGTCAAACGGAGGTGTTCGGACGATGCGGATACGGACAGTCACGATGGCCCTGGTGATTGCAGTGGCCCTCAGCGCTCAGGTTGCCACGGGACAGACCGGCCCGGCGCGTGGTGGAACGATCCGGGTGGGGATCACTCAGGAGATCCTCAACCTCGACCCCCACGTCGCAACTGCCTTCTCTTCGTTCCAGGTCCTCGACTTGGTGTACGAGGGCCTGCTCCGCTTAGATCCCCAGACGTTGCGCCTTGAGCCGAACCTTGCCCAGTCCTGGAGCGTCTCCCCGGATGGGTTGACCTATACCTTCAGCCTCCGCCGTGATGCTGTTTTCCACGACGGCAGTCAGGTGGACGCCACGGACGTGAAGTACACCATCGACCGCATCCTGAACCCTGCCACCAAGTCCCCCCAAGCCAGCTTCCTCGAACCAATCAAGGAAGTCACGGTGGTGAACCCGTTCACCGTCCGCATCACCTTGAAGCGCCCATTCGCGCCATTCCTGTTCCTCCTCACGGGACCGGGGCGGGGGATCGTCCCCGTGAACTTCGAGGAGAAGGTGGGCGACCCGCGCGTGAAGACCCTAGGGAGCGGCCCGTACAAGCTGGACCGGTTTACGACCGGCGAGGTGCGCCTCGTCCGCCATGATCGCTACTGGCGCAGGGACAGCCAGGGCAACCGCCTTCCCTACGCCGATGCTGTGGTCTACCGGGTCATCCCAGACCAAGCGACCCTCCGCGCTGCTGTCCAGACGGGGGATGTAGACCTGATCATCGGGTTCGGGGTGGATGTCAACACAACCCGGGCGTTGAGTGGCGTGCCCGGCCTCCGCGTCTCCTCGACACCGGACCTCTCCTACAGCCTGTTGGGGATCAACAACGAACGCCCGCCCTTGAACGATGTGCGCGTGAGGCAGGCGATGAGTATGGCGGTGAACCGCCAAGAGCTCGCTCAAATCGTCTACTTCGGCCGTGCCAAGCCAGCGGGTCCCCTCCCCCCGACTGTCGAGGAGTGGGGTCCACTCCCTCCCTCCCGCCTCCCCAACTCCTCCTACAACCCCACGCGAAGCAGGGAGCTGCTCGCTCAGGCCGGCTACCCCCGGGGGATCTCCATCAAGATGATACCGATCCCCACAGTCCCAGAAGCGGTGCGGATCGCCCAGGTCCTCAAGGAGCAGATGGCCCCTGCGGGGTTCACGGTGGAGCTCGAGCAAGTGGATTTCGCTACCTTCCTTGCCCGCTGGCGCGCGAGTCAGTTCGACACCTTCGTCTCCTTGAACAGCGGGGCCATCGACCCGGACATCCACCTGTACCGCCACATCCACTCCACAGGGGCGACGAATGTCTTCAAGTTCCGTGATCCAGTCGTCGACAAGCTCCTGGATGAGGCCCGGGGGACTCCCGAGTTCAAGAAGCGACGGCAGCTCTATGCCCAGCTCCAGAGGGAGATCGCCGAGAAGGTCCCATTCCTGTTCCTGCTTTACGCCGACCTCTTTGCGGTGAGCCGTGACCAGCTGAGAGGATTCGTGCTCTCCTCGACACGGACGATGACGCCACTGGCGGAGTCGTGGCTGGCGCGCTGATCCTGAGGGAAGTATAGGAGCTCGCCCGCACCCCAGCGGGGCGGAGGGAAGTGTCATGCATCGGTACGTGGGGCAACGTCTGGTCCAGCTGGTGCCGGTCTTGTTCACTGTCTCCGTCCTGGTCTTCGCGCTCATGCACATCATCCCCGGCGATCCCGCCCAGCTGCTGCTGGGCTTCGAGAATACGGACCCCCAGCAGCTGGAGCGGGTGCGTCGGGAGTTCGGGCTCGACCAGCCGGTCTACATTCAGTATGGGCGCTGGGTAGGGAAGATCCTCCGCGGCGACCTGGGGATCTCCGTGCGCACAGGACAGCCCATCACAAAGCTCGTAGGGGAAGCGATCCCGTTTACGCTCGAGCTCGCCGCCTACGCGCTCCTCCTCGCCATCGGCATCGCGGTCCCGGTTGGGGTGTGGGCTGCCACCACGCGCTCCCGGCTCGCAGACACCGCCCTGCAAGCTCTGACCCTTTTTGGACTCTCCCTCCCTGCATTCTGGATTGGCACCATGCTGATCCTCCTCTTCAGCGTCCAGTTGCGCTGGTTCCCTCTCCTCTCCTACCCGCACCTGTGGCAGGACCCCCTGGGGAACCTCCGGGGGTTCCTCCTCCCGGCCCTCACGCTGGCCATCCCAAATGCTGCGGCAATCGCCAGGATGGTCAGGGCTTCGATGCTGAGTGTCCGCGGGGAGGACTACGTCCGAACAGCGAGGGGGAAGGGGTTGCACGAGAACCAGGTGATCCGCCGCCACATGCTCAAGAACGCCCTCATCCCTATCGTGACGCTCATTGGGATCATCGCAGGATACCTGCTCGGCGGGTCCATTGTGGTGGAGCAAGTATTCGCCATCCCTGGCCTCGGCCGCATGGGGCTCCAGGCCATTGTCCAACGGGACTACCCAGTATTGCAGGCAGTTGTGCTGATCGTGACAACACTATTCGTCCTGACGAACCTCCTCGTCGATCTGCTCTATTCCTTCCTCGATCCAAGGGTTCGCTATGCGTGACGGCACGGTAGCCGCAATCCCCTTTGCAGCGCAACGCCACCGCAAACCCGCCTTCATGCGCTTCCCCAAAGCGATGCTGGGTCTTGCCATTGTCACCCTGGTGGGTCTCCTTGCCGCTCTCGCCCCCTGGATTGCGCCCTACCCCGTCACGGAGATGCACCCTGAGGACCGGTTCTCCGCCCCCAGCACCAAGTACCCCTTGGGGACCGATTTCTATGGCCGGGACCTCCTCAGCCGCATCCTCGTGGGGTACCGGGTCTCCCTGCTCATCGCGTCTCTCTCCGTGGGGTTCGCCCTCACCGCCGGGGGCACCCTTGGGATCCTCGCCGGGTTCCATGGGGGAACGGTGGACACTGTGATCATGCGCACGATGGACGTCCTGTTCGCCTTCCCCGTTCTCCTGCTGGCGATCACCATCGTGGTCATTCTAGGTCCCGGGGTCTTGACCACCGTCCTTGCCATCGGGATCGTCTACATCCCGATCTTCGCCCGCATCACCCGCGGACCTACCCTGGTCGTCCGCGAGCACACCTACATCGAGGCGGCAAGGGCAGTCGGCGCACCCTCCCGCCGGATCCTGCTCCGCCACGTCCTCCCGAATGTCAGCACGCCCATCCTCGTCCAGGCTTCCATCAACCTGGCAACGGCGATCCTGTTCGAATCGGCCCTGAGTTTCCTAGGGCTTGGGACCCAGCCTCCCTACCCTTCCCTCGGGATGATGGTCAGCGAGGGCCGCACCTACCTGGAGTTGAGTCCATGGCCCACGGTCTTCCCCGGGCTCGCCATCATGCTCGTGGTGCTGGGGTTCAACCTCGTCGGAGACGGACTTCAGGAGATCCTCGATCCACGTCTGAGGCCAACATGGACAGGGTCTTGAAACAAGGGCAACCGGAGGAAGCAGGACTGGATCCCCACCACCTCCGTGTCGTCGCGCAGCTCATGGACGAAGGGATCAGAACCGGGATCTTCCCAGGAGCTGTCTTGCTCATTGCAGTCGAGGGCATCATCGGACACCACGCTGCATACGGCCACGCCCAGATCGTCCCCTCCCTCCGCAGAATGACCCTGGATACGCTCTTTGACCTCGCCTCCCTCACGAAAGTCACCGCGACCCTCCCTGTCGCCATGCGCCTGTGGGATGCCGGGGTCCTCGATCTCGATGCCCCTGTCCAGGGGGTGATCCCAGAGTTCCGCGGTGGAGGCCGCGAGCGTGTAACCCCACGACACCTCCTTGCACACACCAGCGGGCTCCCTGCGTGGCGCCCCCTGTACTTGAAGGCGCGCGGGAAAGAAGAGGTCCTCCGAGTCCTCTGCACCATCCCCCTGACGTACCGGCCAGGGGAGGTGGTGGAGTACTCCGACCTCGGCATGATCCTCCTCGGGTTCCTCCTGGAGAGGCTGGCGGGGGACCAGCTTGACCGGCTTTTCCAGCGCCTTGTGGCGGATCCCCTGGAGTTGAAGGACACGATGTTTACCCCTCCGGAGGAGCTTCGCCACCGCTGCGCAGCCACCGAAGGGGGGAACGCCGTAGAGAGGGAGATGGCGGGAGAGGAAGGGAGGGACTTCCCCTGGAGGACGCACGTCCTGTGCGGCGAGGTACACGACGGGAACGCCCACTACGCCCTGGGTGGCGTCGCCGCTCACGCAGGGCTCTTTTCTACAGCGGAAGAGGTCGCGACGATTGCGCAGGAATGGATCCGGCCGTCGGGCCTCTTCTCCCAGAGAGCCCTCGTTGAGGCAACGGGTTTGCAGACCTGCGGTGCGGAGGGACCGCCCCGAGGTCTCGGATGGGTCCTGCACCACCCAGGAGCTTTCTTCGCCGCGTTCGGAAAGAGGGCATTCGGCCATACGGGGTTCACAGGGACCTCCGTTGCCTGCGATCCAGAAGCGGGCGTGGTGGCCGTGCTCCTCACCAACCGCGTTCACCCACGGGGAGACCACGACGCCATCGAACAGTTCCGACCGCACCTCCACGCCGCCATCCGCAAAGCCCTCATGACGTGATCGCGAGGCGGTGATTCGACGTGCGCGCAACCAAGAACGGGAAGGGTGGGACCTAGCGATGTTTGAGGAGCTCCTAACGGAGCAACGCAACCCGAGGAGTATGTTCCTCGACCAGATGTCCACACGGGAAATCCTCGAGCTCATCAACGACGAGGATGCAAAGGTGGCTGCTGCAGTCCGTTTAGCTCTGCCCCAAATCGCTGCGGCGGTGGACCTCGTCGTGGACCGGCTCAAGGCTGGGGGACGCGTTTTCTATGTCGGAGCGGGCACGAGTGGACGCATCGGCCTCCTGGACGCGCTCGAATGGCCCCCCACCTTTGGTGTGGACCGCGACCTCGTCCAGGCGGTCGTCCCCGGCGGGGAAACGGCCACCATCGAATCGACTTCCGAACTCGAGGATGACACCGACCTAGGCGCGGCGGATCTATCCGCGCGGGGCGTCCGCCCCTCGGACGTGGTCATCGGGATCGCAGCGAGCGGCCGGACGCCCTATGTAGTCGGCGCCATGCGCGCTGCTCGGCAGGTCGGCGCAGCGGTCGTCAGCCTCTCCTGCAACCCTGGCGGGCCCATGGTTGAACTCGCCGATGTCGCCATTACCGTGCTCGTGGGCCCGGAGGTCCTTACCGGTTCCACGCGCATGAAAGCGGGCACAGCCCAGAAGATGGTCCTGAACATGATCAGCACAACGGCGATGGTCCGGCTGGGGAAAGTGTACAGCAACCTCATGGTGGACGTCCGGCCCCTGAACTGGAAGCTCCTCGAGCGGGCGCGCCGGATCGTTGCTGAGGCAGCAGGGATCTCCTACGAGGAAGCCGCCCGCATCCTCGAAGCATCTGGGAACCAAGTGAAAGCCGCGATCGTGATGGCAATCACGGGGTGCGACCTCCCCTCAGCTCTGGAGCGGCTGAACCGAGCGGGAGGTTTCGTCCGGCAGGCCATCGCCGTCGCGCAGGACCGCGGGAGCTAGCCATGAGAGGGTTCGCCTGGCCTACCGACCGCAACCCCCTCAGGGTCGTCAGCTTGATGTCCGGCACCTCCCTGGATGGCGTCGATGCCGCCGTCGTCGAGGTTGCCCGGACGCCTCAAGGCATCGGAGTACGGATCCTCTCGGCCCTAACCATCCCCTACACCCCGGCAGAGCGAGAGCGCCTCCGCTCCCTGTGCCGGCAAGACGCTCCCCTCGCCGAGATCTGCGCAGCGAACTTCGACCTCGCCTCCTCCCTGGCCGACGCAGCACTGCGCGCCATGCGCCGAGCAGGGCTGGAGCCCGAAGAGTGCGATCTCGTTGCCTCCCACGGTCAGACTGTCTGGCACAACCCGGGCCACTCGACCCTGCAGATCGGGGAGGCAGCCGTCATCGCAGAGGTCACCGGGCTCCCAGTCGTCAGCAACTTCCGCGCAAGGGACATCGCGGCGGGCGGCCAGGGCGCGCCTCTGGCTTCGTATGTGGACTTCCTGCTGTTCTCCCATCCCACGCGTGGCCGGGCGATCCAAAATCTGGGAGGGATCGGGAACGTGACCTGGCTCCCACCCGGCGGCGTACCCGATGCGGTGATCTCGTTCGACACAGGCCCGGGGAACATGGTCATCGATGAAGTCGTCCGCCTCCTTACCGGATTGGGGATGGACGCAGGAGGCCAGATGGCAGAGCGCGGCCATGTCCATGAAGAGCTGCTGGAGGAGCTCCTCGCGGACCCTTATTTCGCCGCCCCGCCCCCCAAAACGACAGGTCGGGAAAAGTTCGGGAGCGCCTATGCAGCTGATTTCGTGCGCCGGGGGAAAGCGCTCGGGATGGCGGATCCTGATCTCGTGGCAACCGCCACCATGCTCACGGTGCGAGCGATCCAGGATGCGTACACCAGGTTCCTGCCGCAGGTGGAGGAGGTCCTCTTGTCTGGTGGAGGTGTCCACAATGCGACCTTGGTCAGCTGGCTACGGGACGCACTGGCCCCCGTGCCCGTCCGGAGTGTCGCGGAATATGGCATCGACCCTGATTTTAAAGAAGCCGTGGTGTTCGCCGTCCTCGGCGCGGAGACTGCGTGGGGGAATCCCGGGAATCTCCCCTCGGCAACAGGGGCGCGCCGGCAGGTGATCTTAGGCGATGTGACCCCTCCCTAGCCAGGAGGCAGCGCACCCACCCTCTCCAAAGGGAGACCAGGGGGAGGATGGAGAAGATTCCTGCGGGATGCCGGAGCTCCCTGACCTCACAGTCTACATCGAAGCGCTCCACCGATTTGCCGTCGGCCGGCGCTTGGAGCAGATCCGCCTCGCCAGCCCTTTCGTCCTGCGGACTGTCGACCCTCCCATCTCCGCGGCCTTTGGGAAGCGCTTGACCGGCGTATGGCGCATCGGCAAGCGCATCGTCCTCGCCTTGGAAGGGGAGCTCTTCCTCTTGGTGCACCTGATGATCGCCGGGCGTCTCTCCTGGGCGAGGCGGGGAGTGGGAATCCCCCCGAAGAGAGGACTGGCCGCCTTCGACTTCGAGAACGGGACTCTCCTGTTGACGGAAGCGAGCTCCAAGCAACGGGCCTCTCTCCACATGGTCCGCGGCCAGGAGAGCCTCAGAGCCTTCGATGCCGGGGGGATCGAGCCCCTGGAGGCCAACCTCCAGGCGTTCAAACAAGCGCTCATGCGAGAGAACCATACCCTGAAGCGCGCCCTGACCGATCCGCGCCTGTTCAGCGGGATCGGCAATGCCTACTCCGACGAGATCCTGCACCGTGCGCGCCTGTCCCCCATCAAGCGAACCCGGACCCTCGGTGAGGAAGAGATCGAGCGCCTCTTCCAGGCGACCCGTGACGTTCTCGTGGAGTGGATCGACCGCCTGCGCGAGGAGACCGGGGAGGGGTTCCCGGAGCGCGTGACAGCCTTCCGCGCAGGGATGGCGGTCCACGGGCGCTACGGAAAGCCTTGCCCGGTCTGCGGGGCACCGGTCCAGCGCATCGTCTACGCCGAGAACGAGGCGAATTACTGCCCTACCTGCCAGACTGGAGGGAGGCTCCTCGCTGACCGGGTCCTCTCCCGCCTCTTCCGGTCTGACTGGCCGAAGACGCTAGAGGAAATGGAGCAACGGCGATCCCGGTAACGAATGAGAATTGGTCTGACAGCTTGACAACTTTACCAAATCCCCCTATCATAGAACCCAAAATCCGCGTCAGTGAGGGCGCCCGCGATGGAGGAGCGTGTTGCGGCGGTCCCTTTCCAGAGGATCGCCACAAAGCGGAAGAGCCTCCAGGTAGCCGAACAGATCCTCGAAGTCATCCGGAGCGGCGTCTACCGCCCTGGGGACCGGTTACCTCCTGAGCGGGTGATCGCCGAACAGATGGGAGTCAGCCGTCCTTCCCTCCGCGAGGCCCTGAGCGCCCTCCAGCTCGCCGGCATCGTGGAGAGCCGTGCCGGAGACGGCACCTATGTCGCACGCGTGCCGGGCTCCAGCGAGGAAACGACCAGCGCCCTCTCCCTCCTGGAGAAGAGTGCGAGCCCTGTGGAGCTGCTGGAGGCGCGCCGCATCCTGGAGACGGCGATCATCCGGGCAGCGGTGGAAAAACTCACACCGGAAAGTCTCGCGCAGATCCAGAAGGCGCTGGGGAAGATGCGCAGGGCTGCCGACAGGAAGGACTACGATGCCTTCAGCAGGGCCAACATCGCCTTTCACCTTGCCATCGTGCGCGCTTGCCACAACCTCCTCCTGGAACGAGCCATTACCCCTCTGCTCACAGGCATGCGCCAGCAACTTGCCCTCGAATTCCGCCGCCGCGCATATGCGCCGAATAGCCCTTTCTTCGAGCGCGCCTACCAGCTCCATGCGAACATCTTCGCGGCGATCGCATCGGGGGACCCTGAGGCGGCCGCACGCACGATGCTCCAGCACTTCGAGGTCATCGAGGAATCCATCCGGGGGGAATGAACGGGCAGGAAAGAACCAAGCCACACCAAGGGGGGGTGAATATGGCAGGACATAGGAAGGACCTACAGCCACAGACGCTCGAGGAGGAAGTCCGGTGGGCTCTGGACTTCGACCCCCAGGACCCCGACCTCGGGTTGAACTGGGAAGACCTCTCGAGCTGGCGGATCACCCGCAGGACGATGCTCCGCTTGTTTATCGCCACGGGCGCCTTCCACTACCTCTCCTACCTCTTCAACCCGCCGCCACTTTTTGCCCAGGGGCGCCCGGGTGGGGAACTCCGCGCCGCCTGGAACCTGCGGGAGTTCACCAACCTCGACCCCGCCTTCATCAACCAAGTCTTCCAGTTCCAGGTGGCCAGTAACGTCCTCAGCGGCCTCACCCACATTGACAAAGATCTCATCCCCCGCGGCGACTTGGCCGAGAGCTGGGAGGTCTCCCGGAACGGCCTCCAGTGGACCTTCCACCTCCGCCGGGGAGTTCGCTTCCACAACGGGGACCCATTCACTGCCGATGACGTGATCTATACCTACAACCGCACCCTAGACCCGAAGGTCGGCTCCCTGCACCGTGCTGTCCTCGAGGGTGTGGAGAAGGCCGAAAAGCTCGATGATTACACTGTCCGATTCACCCTGAGCCGGCCCCGTGCTTCCTTCTTGATCAAGGTCACCGAACGCAGCAGTGGACGGGCTCTGACCATCGTGAACAGGCGGGCAATTGAGCAGATGGGCAAGGAGTATACCCGCCGGCCGGTGGGTACAGGCCCTTTCCGGATCGTCGAGCACAGGCTGGGAGAGCGCCTCGTCCTGGAGAAGTTCCCGGACTACTTCGTGAAGGGGAGGCCACGCCTCGACCGGGTGGTCATCTTCAACATCGAGGAACCGGCCACCCTCGTTTCTGCCTTGGAGGCCGGACAGGTCCAGTTCATCAACGCTATCCCTGAGGCTCTGTACACCCGGGTGAAGGGGAACCGGGACCTCATCGTGTCGGAGACCTCCGATCCGGGCTTCCAGGCTCTCTTCTTCAACCTCCGCGCCGACAAAAAGGAACGCATCGGAAAGGAGAAACTCCCCACCGACGACAACCGCGTCCGGTTGGCTGTCGCCAAGGCCATGGATCGCGACGATCTCATTAAACGTGCCCTATTGGGGCGTGGCATCCCGGCATACGGGCCTGTTCCGCCAGCGCAGGCCGCTTACTTCGTGGACCTCTCCAAAACGAGCCCCCAGCGCTTCAACCCCGAGGAGGCCAGGAAGCTCTTAGCGGAGGCGGGGTTCGGAGGTGGGTTTACCGTCAAGATGGTGGTCACCCCTCCGACGCGGCGGCGAGGGGAGGTGATCGCCGACATCCTGAAGCGTCACGCCAACATCACCGTGGAGCTGGAGGTTGTGGATTTCCCGGTCCAGGTGCAGCGCTTCGACAGTGGGCAGTTCGAATGGCTGCAGATCGGGAGCGGAGGGGACTACGATCCAGACGATTCCATTGACGACTGGTTTGCCTCTAACTCCAAGTTCAATACCTTCGGCTACGCCAACCCGCGGGTGGATGCGCTCAACGCCGCCCAGAAGACCACTGCCAACCCTGAGCGGCGGGTCAAGTGGGTCAGGGAGATCGTGGAGATCCTCAGCAGGGATGCCCCCTGTGTGTTCCTCTTCCATGGGATGGACAGCGTGGCCTACCGGAAGAACGTGCGCGGGTTCATCCACATCCCCAGCTTGCGGGACCTGGACACGGTCACGGTAGAGTAGTGCGTAAACGGACAGGAATCGTGCGACACCGTAGCATCTGGAGCTTCCCTGTATCGGGGTCCCCACCAAAACCCGCAGGCGGGTTTTGGTGGGGTGACTTAAGAGGGCGATGAAGCGGTACATCCTGGAAAGGGTGGCCTATTCGCTCCTGGTGATGTGGGCGGTGGCCACCCTTGTCTTCTTCATGATGCGGGCGATTCCCGGGGACCCTGTGCGTGCCATGGTGGGGTTCGAGGCGGACCCTCAAACGGTGGCTCAGATCCGGCACAACCTTGGGCTCGACCAGCCGTTTATCGTCCAATATCTCCGCTGGCTCCTCAGCATCTCCCAGCTGGACCTGGGGAACTCTATCTGGAACCAGCAGCCAGTCACAATCCTCCTCTGGGAGGCTCTACCACGGACGCTCTCCCTGGCGAGCCTTTCCTTCTCCATCGCTGTAGCCCTCGGCATCCCAGCGGGGATTGTTTCCGCTGTCCGCCGCTACTCCCTCTCTGATCATGTCTTCACAGTGGTCGCGTTCCTGGGGTTGAGCATGCCCGACTTCTGGCTGGGGATCCTCCTGATCATCCTCTTCGCCACCAAGCTCCAGTGGCTCCCGGCATTCGGCTATGAACCCATCAGCGTGGGGATCTGGCCCTGGCTCTCCCACCTGATCCTTCCGGCGTTCACAGCGGGGACAGCATTCTCGGCGATCCTCGCGCGGATGACCCGTTCCGCCCTCCTTGAGGTCCTCCGCGAGGACTACGTCAGGACTGCGCGTGCCAAGGGCCTCAAGGAGCAGATCGTTATCCTCAAGCATGCCCTCCGAAACGCGCTCATTCCTGTGCTCACCGTGATGGGGATCGCCTTTGCCCTCCTCCTGGCTGGGTCCGTCATCGCCGAGAACGTGTTCGCCATCAAGGGTGTAGGGAGGCTCCTCATCGAATCCATCCTGAACCGGGACTTCCCCGTTGTCCAGGGGACGATTCTGGTCATCGCCTCGATCTTCGTGTTCATGAACTTGTTCGTGGATATCCTCTACGCCCTGGTCAACCCGAAGATCCGCTACGTGGAGTGAACCCATGGGCACGCCGCGCGCGTTCGGGTTCGAGGAAGGCTTCGATGGGCTCGCCGAGGCACGGTTGCGGGCACCCGCTCGCCGCGGGTGGGGCACCGTGCCTCGCAGGCTCCTCCGGGACAGGAGAGCCATCCTCGGCCTGACCATCCTCGGAGGCGTTGTGCTCACAGCGGTGTTCGCACCCTGGATCGCTCCTTATGACCCGTCGACCCAGGGACCAGAGATGCTCCTCCCCCCTTCCTTGCAGCACCCTCTCGGCACCGACGACCTGGGACGTGACCTCCTCAGCCGGATCATCTTCGGATCGCGGATCTCCCTCTTCGTGGGAATCACCACCGTCCTCCTCGCTGCGGCCCTAGGCGTCTCTCTGGGCCTCGTCGCAGGCTTCTATGGCAGATGGGTGGATATGCTGGTCATGCGCTACATCGACCTCCAGTGGGCATTCCCAAACTTCATCATCGCCGTTGGCCTCGTGGCGATCTTTGGGACAGGGCTGGCCAACGTCATCGTCGCCATCACCCTCGCCTTTCTCGACGACTTCGCTCGGATCACCCGGGGCATGGTCCTGGCCATCCGGGAGGAGGAATATGTGGCTGCGGCAAGGGCAGTAGGAGCTTCGGATCGCCGGATCCTCCTGCGTCATATCCTCCCCAACACCCTCTCCCCTGTGATCGTTCAGGGGACGGTGAGCATCTCCTACGCCATCCTCGGCGAAGCCGCGCTTTCGTTCCTCGGGTTGGGCGTCAAACCCACAACCCCCACCTGGGGGCTCATCCTCAACGACGCCCGTCCCTTCTTCACCACCGCCTGGTGGCTGGGCGTCTTCCCGGGCCTTGCCATCATGCTCGTGGTCCTGGCCATCAACTTCGTCGGGGATGGCCTGCGCGACCTGATGGATGTGAAGGAGTACCAGGAGGCGAGGCGGTGAGACGCAGGTTTCCAGGGTGGAGAGTTCGCAAGGCTCGTCCAGACGTCACGGAACAACTGCAGCGACTGCGGCGAGGATGTTCGCCTCCGGGGTATCCAAGGGGATGACGCATCCAGGCCCGAGGACGTGCCCCCTGCCGCCTGTGCGGCGCAGGGCATCTTTCACTTCTTCCGCAACCTCCTCCGGGGTACCGCTGGGGAGGGTCCTCTGCTCGTCGATTCCCCCAAGGAGGCAGCCCGAGAAGCGTTTTCGCGCCTCCTCGAGGGGAGGCCACGTCCCGCGGTCATGCCAGTTGATCATGTGCACGGGGTAGTCGGTGAGGAGATCGAAAAGGATGTTGCGCCCGTGGATGTGGAGGGCGATGCACTCTGCGCCCGAGGCTGCCTCCAGTACCCGCAGGTCGTAGGGCCGCCCGAATTCTTCATACTGCTCCTCGGACATGTAGTCGGTCGTGGCGCACTGGGTGGCAAAGAAGATGCCATCAGCCCCTGCGGCGATGCACTCTTGGACAAAGCGGCAGGTGACCTCGGTGATGATCTCCAACCCCGCGTGGACCTCCTCTGGGCTCTCCTGGAGGTAGCGCAAGAGGGCCCGATCCCCCGAGAGGGTACGGGCGATCGTGAGAGGGCTCATGATCGTCTCCAGGATGGGCGCTTCGCCCCTCACCTCCTCGGCGATCAGTCGGATAGCTCGGAGCTCCCGCCCATACGTCCCGATAGTCACGTCCAGGGCCTTCAGACGAGACCAGTCTCCTGGCCTCTTAATGGGGCGGTCGAGATAGGTACGCGTACCCTCCCGGTTGGGGCGATATGCAGCCTTTAGCCCCCAGTCGTCCCCGTAATAGCCGCTCGCAGGCGTGACCTTCACGAGGTCGAAGCCGAACTTCCGGTAGAATGCGAGTGTGCTGGCTGCGAGCTTCTCCGGACGCATATCGTCCTGTGGAAAGTGCCGCCACATGGCAATCGGGGGACGGTCTACTTCCTTTCCGCGGATGGCTGCCTGGACCCGCTCGTGCTTGGTCATAGTGACACCCCTGACGCCCCATAGCGTTCCCGCATGAAGTTGAGGACCTCGCGGTCGATGAAATCATCGTCCCGCCACCGCTCCTCGAAGTTCTCGATATCGAAGAACTGCTTCAGGGCCTTCCTGGTTGCTTCGTCGTACACCCCGCTCTGCTCCCCGTGGTAATAGCCCAGCTTCGCGAGGATCCTCTGGATCTCCCTGACCACGTTCCCCTCGGCACGAATGAGGTTGCCCGGAACCGTCGTCCCGAAGTACAGGCGGTGCAGGCGGAGGAGCTTGCGGAGTTCCTCGATGGGGTGAGGGTGGTCATCGACCCTGAGATCGATGTACCGGTCCAGGTAGCCTCCGTAGCTCCCTTTCTCCTTGGCCACATAGAGGGCTGCGGACTGCTGCCCCCGGCTGTCTCCCCCCTGCGCCTGACCAGCGGCCAGCGCCTCTAAAAGGCGCTCGGGAAGGGGGCCGGGGGTATGATGGAATGCCTCCGCCATCGCACGGACCACCGTCTCCCCAGCAAGGATATTCCCCTGGCAGGTATACCCCTCCCCCACAATATGGCCCGCCCAGGGGTAGCACTGTTTCCCTGTCCAGGCAGCGGCCCTCCCCTGGGCATCCACCACCCCGAGCTGTCGATGATCCCTCCCTTCATCCTCGCGGACCAGATGCTCTACCACTTCCTCTGCGGAGAGCCCACTAGCGAGGAGCTCAAGGCCTCTCGGGCCGAAGCTCAGGTTCGCCCACGCCTGGGTTGCGATTGCCCCTACACCTGCCCTGGCGTATGGGACGACCGCGCCCACGGCAAGGAATTTGCTGGCAACGGCGACCCCAATCTCCCCCGTCTTGAGATCGATGGCGACGATGGAGAATGTGGAGAGCATCTGCATCGGACAATCACCCCCCTCCACGATCTGGCCTCCCGCCCAGGGGTCCTAGCTCCCGTCGCATGTGTACCATGTAGCCGACGAACCCGAGCTTCTCCCAGAAGGCTTTTGCCCCAAGGTTGAAGGTCGCAACGGTCAGCTCCACGAGGGTGATCCCCCGCTCCTGGAACCACCGGAGGACCTCCTCAACGAGCTGGCGCCCGATCCCCCTAAGACGGTATCCCTCCCGCACATAGACGTCGTGGATGTATCCCCGCCTCTGGACAAGGAAAGTCCTTGGCAAGGTGCTGATCCGTCCCACGGCATAGCCCACTGCCTCCGTCCGATCCAGTGCGACGACCACGAATGCCTCCCGGTTGCGCATCAGAGCGTGGAGGTACTCGGCGTAGGCCTCTCTCCCCTCCGGGGAGATGGCGAAGGCTGAGTCCAGGGCTGCGTGGAAAGCGGCCAGCTCCTCCCACAAGGGAACGATCTGCGGAATGTCGAAGCTCGTAGCGCGCCGGATCTCAATGGACCCCATGGAGCCACCCTCAACCAGAGGAGCCCTTGAACGGGACACTGTCCCGTCCCTCGGGAGAAATTCCCCCGTCCCGCGGGGAATCCTGCTCATGGAAGGGGATGGCCGGGAACGGCACGCTCAGAAAGGACGGTGCGGAGATGTTCTCCACCTATACCTACGCAGCAATCGATGTCGCAAGAGAGGCTGGGCGACTGCTGTTAAGCCTCCAGAGCCAACCCCTCAAGATCTCGTATAAGGGCGCGCGCGACCTCGTCACACAGGTCGACCGTGCCGCCGAGCGTCTCATCATCGGGGCCCTTCGGGAGCGGTTCCCTGACCATACCTTCCTTGCCGAAGAAGAGGTTCAGGAAGAAGGGGAGATCCGGTGGATCATCGACCCCATCGATGGGACAACCAACTATGCCCATGGACTCCCCCTCTTTGCGGTCTCCATCGCCCTGGAAGTACGGGGAGAGGTGTCCACAGGGGTAGTCTTCATCCCGGCGCTCAATGAAATGTTTGTCGCCGAGCAAGGGAAGGGAGCCCACCTCGATGATGGGCGCACCCTCGTGCCCCTCAAGACCCTCTCGCTGTATAGCCCCTGGCGTCGCATCCGGGTCTCCTCCGTGAAAGACCTCCGTGAGAGCGTCCTCAGTACTGGACTCCCCTACGACGTGTGGGAGACGGGTCGGAACCTCGATCATCTCGTAAGACTCTGCCGGCGGGCGCAGGCGGTACGCCTCACAGGGGCAGCGGCGATTCAACTGGCCTATGTGGCCTGCGGCCGCCTCGACGGCTTCTGGGAACCGGACCTTAAGCCATGGGACATGGCTGCGGGGAGCCTCCTCGTAAAAGAAGCAGGGGGAACGGTGACCCTCCTGGACGGGAGTCCCTTCACGCACCATGGGGGCGAGATCCTGGCGACAAATGGGCGCATCCACGAGCAGCTCCTTGCGGCCCTGGGGGAGAAAAGCTCCTGAAGGGGGGCACAGGAATTCCACGAATAAGTCCCCAAATGGCTTCATCGTGGAGGAGGACGCCTATGAGAACCCGGTTCTATCGAGGGATCCTGGTGGTCGCCGCGGTACTTACCGCCGCAACCCTCGCAACGAGCGCCCCAAGCGTCCCAGCCGCTCATCCCGCAGGGGACTTTGTCCCCGACGAGCTACTCGTCAAATTCGCCCCTGGAGTCTCTCCGGAGCCCGTCGCCCGCACTGTAGGCGCACGCATCATCGGCCGCATTCCCGCATTGGGGGTCCATGTCCTCAAGGTTCCATTGGGAACCTTAGACGCCACCCTCCTCGCCCTCTCCAGGAACCCCCTGGTGGAGTACGCGGAGGTCAACGGCATCGCCACCGCCTTGGTCATCCCAGATGATCCCTACGCCGACGGCGTCACTTGCTACAACTCCTCCCATCACGGCTGCGTCAGTCAGTGGGCCTGGGGGAAGATCCAGGCTTACGATGCTTGGGGGATCACGACGGGGAGCACAGGAGTGAAGGTCGCCGTCGTGGACACCGGTATCGACTCTGCACACCCAGATCTCCCGGCGCTCGCCCCGGGAGCGAACTTCGTCAACATAGGGGCTCCCCCTGAGGATGACAACGGCCACGGTACTCACGTCGCCGGCACGATCGGCGCCTTGACCAACAACGCCACGGGCGTGGCAGGTCTGAACTGGGCGATCTCCCTCGTGCCTGTAAAGGTCCTTGATGCCTCTGGCTCTGGAACCTACTCCGCGGTAGCCAACGGGATCACCTGGGCAGCGGACAACGGGGCGAAGGTGATCAACCTGAGCCTCGGAGGGAGCGTCCCCTCTAAGACCTTGGAGGGGGCTGTCAAGTACGCTTGGAGCAAGGGGGCCGTGCTCGCCTGTGCCGCAGGGAACAGCGGGACTTCGCAGAAGCTCTACCCTGCAGCCTACACGAACTGCATCGCTGTCGCTGCCACTGACGAGAGCGACCAGAAGGCCAGCTTCTCCAACTACGGGAACTGGGTGGACGTAGCGGCCCCCGGGGTCCATATCCTCTCCACAATGCCTGACTCCCCCGTCTATCTGACCACCCAGTACGGCTACTCCCAGGGCTACGACTCCCTCAACGGGACCTCCATGGCTACGCCGCACGTGGCAGGCGTGGCGGGGTTGATCTGGGCACGCGGCGTCTGCAGCACCAACACCTGTGTCCGCAGCCGCATCGAGACCACAGCCGATCCGATCCCCGGGACAGGGACTTTCTGGACTTGGGGGAGGATCAACGCGGTTCGTGCTTTGGAGTAAGGGGGTGGGGACGCTCTCCACCCCCTCGTCTCGCAGGGAGGGCAGAAAGGTGCTGAGAGGCAAGCCCTCTCGCGCGCAGCACCAGAAGGCATCGCACAGGTTGATCTCCCAGATTCTGGAACAGCTACGGGAGCGGTACCCAACGGTGAAGGTGCCCCTCCACCACAGGAACCCCCTCGAGCTACTGATCGCCACGATCCTCTCCGCCCAATGCACGGACGCCACAGTCAACCGGATCACCCCGGTGCTCTTCGCCCGCTACCGCACCGCTAAGGACTACGCTTCGGCAGATCCGGCGGAGTTGGAGGCCCTCATCCGGCCTACAGGCTTCTACCGCCAGAAGGCCCGTGCGATCGTCAACACCTGCAGGACCCTCATGGAACGGTTTGGCGGGGAGATCCCCCGCTCCATGGCGGACTTGCTCACCTTAGACGGAGTGGGCCGCAAGACGGCAAACGTCCTTCTCAGCTCTGCACGCTTGGAACGCTGGCCTGGGTGGGATCCCCAGGCAGAGGATGGGCTCGGGATCGTAGTGGATACGCATGTCCGCAGGGTCACACGGCGCCTCGGCCTCACCCAGAACACGGATCCAGAGAGAATCGAGCGTGACCTGATGGCGCTCATCCCCAGGGAGGAGTGGCCAACCTTCCCTCTCCGGGTGATCTACCTAGGGCGGGAACTCTGCCGAGCGAGGAATCCCCTCTGCCACCTCTGTCCCCTCCAGAGCCTTTGCCCTTCGGCAACCCAGCGGGGAACTTCCCGGCAGTGAAATCGTTTCCCCCGTGTCGAGGCCCCCACCAAAACCCGGACACGGGATTTGGTGGGGTGACTTAGCAGGATGCGTTAGCCTGCTCCTGAATGGGCTGGGCTTCCAGGAAAGAGGGAAAGAAGCTCTCTGAGGGAGGTGACGCGAGGGGCTCGGGTGTTGGGGTGAGAGTTAAACCTGTCCAGGAGGATTGCCTTCAGCCCAGCAGCTTCTGCGGGCTCGATGTCTCGCCACGGGTCATCCCCCACGTTGGCTGCCTCTCCGGGGGCGACGTTGAAGCGGCCGACTGCGACGAGGAAGAGCCGGGGATCGGGCTTCCAAAAGCCCTCGCCAGCAGAGGAAACGATCACCTCGAAGAACCTCCCGAGTCCCAACCGCTCCAGCAACCCCGGCAGGGAGGGTTCCCAGTTCGAGACAACTCCCAGGCGATAGCCGCGCTCCTTCAGGACGCGCAAGGTGGAGTGCACATCGCCGAACACCTTGTGGAGGCGCCAGCTCTCCATGAACCACCGGGTGAGGGGGGCGACGAGCTCCTGCGGGTGCTGGGGGAGAAGGAAGCTAAGCAGCTCCTGGCTGAGATCCCTCCACATCTCCTGCTCCTCTTCCAACGTCCGGCAGCGCCTGCGGAGATGCTCGTAACGAGGACTGATCATCTCCAGTGCCTTCGCAATGCGTTCGCGGGAGACGATCACCTGGTACTGCATCAGGTAATCCTGGAGGAGGATGCGCAATGGACGGCGATAGGCCACAAGGGTATCCCCTGCATCGAAGAGGATGACCTTGACGCCGGAGAGCTGCTCGTGCAAGATCTCGGGGGGTTCTCGGAACCCCATCGACCGTTGCTTACGCATTCCTCCCTGCGCGTGCTCTCCAGCAAAACCTCCTCAAGAGGTATCGCTGGAGCCGCTGAGAATCCGCTTCAACCGCTCCTCGTCAAATCCCACGACCACTTCTCCTGCAATGTGGATGATGGGCCGACGAAGGAGGTTGGGCTCCTTCAGGATAGCTGTAAGGATCTCTTCGTCGGTGAGAGGCCGCCCTGCTGATTCCAACTCCTTGAATCGGGGAGAGCGGTAGGACAGTACCTCCCTTGGCCGCAACCGTCCCAGCGCTTCCTTGAGTTCTTCCCTGGTAAAGGGAGCCCGGAAGAAGTCCCGCACTTCCAACTCAACGCCTTGCTGCAAGAGAAACTCCCTTGCCCGCCGGCACGTCATTCAGGTGGACTTGAGGTAGATCCTCGCCTTTAGACCCATGACGACACCTCTCCCCGGGTTCTCACTTATCCTACACTGGCGAGGGCATTCGTGCAAGGGGACGCTAAGAGCACCCCACAAAACGCTTGGCGTTTTGTGGGGACCCCGCTCAGCACAGGAATTCTTGCCCGCTCTGTCCGGTTCTGTGAGACGCTCTAAGGAAACGGACAGAAATCATGTTCCACCGCAGCAACTGGAGCTCCCCCGTGTCGGGGTCCCCCAAAAAAACTCGCAGGCGGGTTTGGGGGGATGCTCCTTTGGGGGGTGACTGAGAAGGGCCCCATGGTGGACCCTCAGCGAACGAAGGGGATCCGGTATCCTTCAGGGACGCTCACGAGCAGGGGATAGCACCCAGGCCGGGGGGACCGCCATTCCCATGTGAGCAGGAGGAACACTACGTAGCCGTACTTTTCGTATGTAGCCATACTGCGCACCTCTGGGAGAACCATCTTTGCAGCTTCCCGGACAGGATCGCCTGGAGTTGTGAGACGCGCGAGCCAGTAGGAGAGCTCTGCCCATCGATTCTCCATACGTCTCCCCTGGGACGCCAGGTGGCCGGAGATCACAGCCTCTACCCTTGCCTGGGGAGCATAATAGGAGGAGAGCAGAGCCCACGAAGGGGGTACGTCCAGAGGGGCTGTAATGAGCGTGGCAACCGCCCCCTGGCCTGGGGCGCATCCCCTCCAGAGTTGAGGGACGTAAGGATAGACCTGGATGTCAACCGGCCTCCGAGGCCATTCACGGACAACCTCCACATGATCCCCAAGAACGGCAGAGAGGATGACGCCAGGACCCTGGGGACCCGTGGTCCCTTTCCCTGTCCCCTGGAGACCTAGGAGTGCAACCAGGACCAAGACCCCGGGGATCCCTGTCCTCATAGCCAGCGTGAACCCCCTGGGGGAGGGAAAATAGGCCTGGTCTCAAGCCCAGCTTCGCTTCCTCCTGTCCCACCATCGGCAACCGCTAGGCTCCTGCGCACAGCCGCCGTGACCGTAGTGCTGATCGCTCGGGTAGCTCCATAAAGGGCCGCCGTCGGGATTGCCGTCATCACTGCGGAAGCACCTCCATCCACCCAGCCCGCAGCGATTTGGTCGATACGCCCGAGCGCGAGAATTCCAAACCCCAGTGCAGCAAGGGCAGAGATGGGAAGGGCGATGAGGGCGAACCGCTCTAGGATAGGAGCATTGCGCAGCTCTTCCAGCGGACGCAAGATCCCCAGGTACACTGCTCCGGAGAGGACGAGGTTGGCCAAGAAGATCACGAGGCAGGCCTTTACCACGGTGCGAACCCACAGCCAAGTGAACTGGTCCGTTCTTGGGTGTGCCAAGCAGGCGAAGGAGAGCGGGGCGAGGAGGGAGGAAACCATGAGGATCATCCGCGCCCAAAAACTCATCAGGTAGTAGGTAGCAAATAGAAGCGCCATGCCGATCCCAACAATCAGCAAGCCTGTGCGCGTGATCGCACCAAGGGTATCGGCGATCTTTGCTAGGGCGCTCACTGCTGGGAGGTTCCCAAACACCCCCGTCGCCGTCTGTCCTCCGATCAGGACGAGATTGATCTCCGCCGCGCTCAGGACGAACGCCCCGAGCAACTCCTGGATCTGCGCTCTGTTCACGATATTCCCAAGTACCTGGAAACCTGCATTGGAGAACCCGGCGAACATCCTCGCAGCATGTTCAGAGATCGCTTGGGTACTGCTCACCGCCCATCCTGCCAGGACCATTCGGAGGAGTGCTTCGAATAGGCCTCGGCCATCCCCCCAAACGATGGCGCGGACGATGGTGAGCAGGCTCAGAGCGACGAGGACAGCTGTCGCCGCTTGGTACACGTATCCGGAGATCCCAGCGGCATCTATGTATCCCTTGATGGCCGTAACCAACCGCTGGGGATCGAAGGGGGTAGTTGGAACCACGGTCACCTCCTCCCCCAGCGAACGAGGTTCAGGAGATCCTCTTCCTCGTCACGTGCAACGTCTAGGAAGGGCGCGACCCCGCGGGTATAGGTCTGCACCGCCAGGGTTCGCACGAGGTCGAGCTGTACCAGCGTGGATTTGAGTCCATCCTCCTGCTCTCTGGCTTGCAAGAGGAGTTGCTGCGAAAGCACGTTCTGCAAGGCGGCATTCTGCTGGGACAGACTGGCCAGTTGCTGGCTTACTCCCGCCAACCGGTTGCCAAGGGTGCGGCCAAGGACGGCTTGGAAGCGCAGGCCTTCTGCCTGCCCTGCCACAAGGAGTTGGATGCCAACCCGCGTGCTCGGGATCGATGGAGCTTCCCGCGAAAGCGCACGCGCCGTATCCTGAGCTTCCCTACTAGCTCGCCGGATTGTGCTCTCCTGCGCCGCTTGCCTTGCCAGGGCGAGGGACACCCTGGCTGCAGACACGGACTGCACCGTCCCCCCCACGGCCGCCATCTCAGACCTTGCGAGATCTCTCGCCCTCTCCACAACGACAGGATTGCCCTGGCCGTACGCCCCATAGAGAGAGCTGCTCCCCTCCAGAGCGAGGAGCCGGCGTAACTCCTCAAGCCATCGCTGGGCTGCCTCCTCGAGCATCTCCGGAAACCGGCGCAGCTGGTTGCCAATGGCTTCCAGGACACGCTGAGAGGCCCGCACACGCCGGAGGGGTTCCAAGACCGCCTCTTGCAACTCGTCCAACTTCTCTGCCAGGAGGACCTCAAGCCGCGCCAGCTCGTCGAGAATACTTTGTGCCTGGTTCAGGATTGGACCTCCACCAGGGCTCGGAGCTCCGTATCCTGGGTAAGCTCCTAGGAGCATCAGAGAGAGAAACCCTGCCAAAGCGCACCTGCGGCGCTTCATCACGTCCCTCCCTTCTTATAGAGAGATCCCCCTCCCGCCGCCATCCCCCGGGGCTCGGCACGGGCGAGGTGCTGGAGGGCATCCCAAAGATTGCCACACGCCTGGATGGCCTCCTCCCGCTTGGCTCGGTCGCTGTCGCTACTCGTGGCGATCCAATCATCCAGGCTGGATCCCCGGACGACCAAGACTCCTCCCTCTCGCCCGTGCGTGAGGTCTACAAGACAGAGAACTTCGCTATATCGCCCTTTCACCTGGGTGAGGGAGGAGAGCAGTTTCTGCTGGCAATCGTTGAGATCGGCCAGCTCGGCGACCTGGGCGATATCCTTCACTCGAAGGAGGTACTTGAACTGCGCATTGGCTAGCACGCCCCGGGCATACTCGTTGTGGAAATCCTCCAGCTTCTGGCTGATAGCGAGAACGCCTGCACCGTAGCGGCGAAACCGCCTGAATATCTCGTCGAGGAAGTGGCCTGCAATGGGGTTGGCAAGGAGAATCCACGCCTCGTCGATGACCACCAGCTTCCGGCGGCCCGTTTCCTGGCGGATGCGCCGCCATACCATGTCCGTGAGGAGTAGGATGACGATGGGGAGAAGGTCCGGGGATCGGTCGAGCCCTTCCGTGTCAAAGTACACTAGGTCCCTGTCCAAATAGACATTGGTTGGGCGATCGAGCAACTTCGCATAGGTTGCCTCCCCGGTCCATTGCTGGAGCCGCGTGGCCAGGGAATTTGCTAAGGATCTCTCCTGGGCATCCATGGAGAGCGAGCCAATCTCTTCCATTGTGCGGAGTCTGCGGACGAAATCGTGGAGGAACACCGGTTCCCCTCCGGCGCGCAGGTACGTCTGGCGGGCAGCCGATTCGATCAGGGCCTTCTCCACCCTGGTGAGATCCGCCCCTCCTTCCTTCACCATGAGCCCGATCAGAGCTACGAGGAAACTGATTTTCTCATCATCTGGCTCTTTCTCGCCTCCGGGGAGGTCGAAGGGGTTGAGAGAGATAGTGCCCGTCGGATCCACAGGGATATGCTGCCCCTCTAAAAGGGTCACGAGGGTCCTGTAGCTCCCTCCCCTGTCCACGATGATGACCTCAGCATCGCGGGCGAGGAGTTGCAGGAGGAGCTGGTGCGTGAGGTATGTCTTCCCTGACCCAGTCTCCCCCACCACGACCCCGTTCCAGGCAGGCGCCCGTGGATCGAAAGGGTCTAGGGGCGTGAGCCCGTTGAAGCGGTTCCAGAAAAGACAGGTAGGCTCTGGGGATCCACTCCAGGGGCCCAATGATGGGAAAAGATCCGCTGCGTTCTCCGTAAGCACCCTACACAAGCGTTCGTTGGGCAACCCTGAAAATGGTGCAAGGGAGATGAACTGGCTGAGCAGGCCGACCGACTCGTCAATCGCCTCCGCCTCTGCTTGATGAAAGGCATCCACTGTGTGGTGCGCTGCTTCCCGCACGACCTCAAGGGATGGTGCGTGCAGGACAACTGCCGCGCCAGCACGGAAAATCCGAGTATCCGAAGAATGGAGCCTGCGTAGGATCTCCTCGAGCTCATGGGAGATCACTGCGCTCTTGGGGTCCTCCCGGTCACTCGCTGGGTTGCTGTACCTAGCCGCATAAGCCATCCGACTTTTGATCTCCAGTCGTTTGATGGCCTCGGTCCTTGGGTCATTCCAGTATTCCACGATCAACCAGAAGTCGTAGGGGAGCAAGAGGAGCTCCCGGAGCATGTTCTCGCGCGTAACCTCCCCAAAGAGGCGGTCTAATGCGACGATCTTTACGAACTGGTCATCGACCCAAAGGTAGTTGTACCGGCGATAGAGGTCACTTCGCGCGACCCGCGTGCGGACAGAAGGGCGTGCCAGGAAGGAGAATTGTTTGAGAACCGCTGGGGGGACCTCTACCCGCTGGTTCTCCCGGGGGACCTCTGGAGGAGGTAGGTACCGCTTGCGGCTCGGATTGAAATAGCGCCAGATCACCTCAACGTACTCCTGGTCATGGAGGGGGCGGGCGGGAATGCCTGCCCTCTCACAGTTGGCAACGAGGATGTCTCGCATCACGCCGAGGGTCCGTAAATGCGCTTGGTAAGTGGGACGATCAATGGGTTGCCACCTCCGCCCTGATCTCCCCGGGCGGTAGGACAACGTGAGGGTCAAGCGATAGTTGGCCAGCCGTCCCGCCGCGTGCTGCTCCGAGAGCTCCCGGACGCGCCAGCGATGGATGGTCTGGAGGGCAGGATGAGAGGCCCGAAGTCCCTGGCTATATGCCTGAAGGAGCGACCCGTAATCCGGGTGTACCTCTAAGAATACCCGGAGGCATTCCCCCTCGGGAATCGCATGGTTCAAAAGGCGCCGGATCTGTGCATTGAACTCCGCCATCTGCCTGCTGCTCCAGATCTCTCCAGGAGGCAAGGACGAGGCGAATCCGAGCTGGTAAGAGCCATCGGAGAGGACCAGGACGCCATCCTGTACCGTCCAGTAGGGCAGCAGGCTGGTTAACGATCGTTGCTCTTCTGTGGTGACCCTGAACATAATCTTCTCACCTAGAGGACGTACGGTACCACCTCGATGTCCGGGGTCACGACGTAAGCATCCCCCTCAGCGAGGTACTTCGCTAGGTGCTGGAAAAACCGGCGGGGAAGCCGTTCTTTGACTCTCCTCCATCCCCAAAACAACAGGGCGGTCGCTCCCAAGCTGAGGATTAGCTGGAGCCTGATCCACCCGAACCAAAGTCCGATCGCCCTCGATACGTGCGTCAACAGCATGAACCCCGCTGTGACCACAAAAAGGTCGTCTACATCCAGGCCAAGGATCGAAAGGGATCCATCGATCTGACGATAGAGGCGGTGCGTGGAGGACATGGTCACCTCCCCACCACGAATTCGATGATCGTCGGCGCGCCGAACAGGATCGCCATCCCCACAAGGATCCAGAAGACCCACCGGAAGGACTTCGCCCCTCCCAGGACCACGCTGATGGCAGCTCCCGCAAGAGTGGCGACTCCGATGGCGATCCCTAGAGGCCCTACGAGGCTCTCGGTGACCTGTTGTGCAAGCCTTGTGAGAGGACTGAGGAGGTCACCTCCTCCTGCTTGCTGGGCCAAGGCCGGTTTCGCGAGGAATCCAATGAGGAAACAAACCACGTGGGAAAATCGCTTCATGGACTACTCCCCCCTTGCAGGACTAGGATGGTCACCGGGGTCCCAGAGGGAACCTCGGTGATGGGCACCGGGCGCCTACTCTCCTGCAGATCACTGAGGACATCCGCAAGACGTGCGGCCACGAGGGACCAAAGAGGAGGAGGCTCATCTGCACGAATCGAGGCCCACCCATTGATCATGGTCACTCGCTGAGCCTTGAGCAAAGCCTGGGTGTAATCGGACACTGCCTTCATCGTCGCCCCAACGATGCGGGAAACTGCGGATGCAGAGTGGCTGGTGATCCGTCCAGGGATCCCCGGTCGCTGTCCTCCGGGGTCGAGGGCGATGGCGAGACCGCTATACTCCTGCCTGTTCTGTACCGCCGAGGGGAAGGTCATCTGAACAAATCCAGCCCTATCCACCGTCGCCTCCCCGATCCATACCGTGTGTGGTTCCTTTGTCTCCGCAACCACGGGATGGGAGATTCCTGGTATGAGAGCGACTCCGGTCACGAGAAGCGCGTCCAAGCGGCGCCCAACGACAAAGGGAGAGACGCGGCGGGATCCTTGATCTTCCTCTTCTGTTCGAAGGGAGACGCTTGAAGGCTCTTCCTCCTGTGTGGCGGCCGCTGGGCCCCCAGCCCCTGAGGGTGTCTTCGGTGCTTCGAACATCAAGAGGGAGGAGACTTCCTGAGCTGTTTTCGTCTCGAAGATCACCACCTGGTTGGAGCGCGGCGTTGCTCTCCTCCCCGAGGGCTCGCGGACGAGCCTTGGGTTCGCCGGGATGGAACCAGTAGAAAACGAGCTCCCCTGGTGGGATGGGAGGGGGAGATCGGGGAGGAGAGGAGGAGCTAGTTTTGGAGAAGGCTCAGGGATTTCAGGCTTCCCTACCGGGCTCTCGCGGTGCACCGGTGGCACATCTTTCCGAGCAGGGAGCTGGTGGCGGCGTCCCATTGCAGCCATGGCCATGACCATCACAAAGATCCCAAGCATCCCCACAACCCCTGCGGCGAGGATACGGGGACGGCGCGGCAACAGGTCGCCTGTCTGGCTTTGCTTTCCGACCCACCCCAAGAGAAGCGCCCAGATCTGATTGCGTCGCTCCAAACGCCGCTGCTGGGCATCCGCGGTCAGGGGAACGGAAGATCCAGAGATCGCCTCAATGGTCTCACGGTATAGTTCCGGGTGCTCCACTTGTAGTCGGGCAAGATAGGATGCGAGAGCACCAGGGTCACGAGGCCAACTCTCCCCTAACACTTGCTCGACACGCCTGCTGAGCTCGCTATCGACTGTCCACATCGCAAGCTCATCATATCAAAAATCTTTATGATTGTCAACACGAAAAAATTTTTGATTCTGATGCGCTGCGGAGCTCACGAAGGGTAGGCTGGGGAACCAAGCCGTGGAGGAGGCGGTCGCAAGACTCAGCCACCCGGTCATGGATTGCTAAAAGCCCCCTCTCGAGGACCTCCACAACCACCTCAAAGGTAGGGGGGCCGATGCGTTCCCGGGTCACACGCCGCATCAAGCCGCGTGCGGAGGCCTCCTCCTGAGTGAGCAAGACTACCTGGGTGCCTCCTACCAAGTCGCTAAGGTCCGGGTTAAACAGCAGGTCCTGCAGGCGGCGCCCATGGGCCGTGGCGATCAGCTGGACCCCTCTCTGGGCAATGGTCCTAGCGATTCGTGCGTCCTCCTCGTATCCTAGCTCATCTACGACGATCACGTCGGGATTGTGGTTCGTCAAAGCCTGCAGGAGGACATGCGCCTGCGCATGGAAGTTGGGCCGGGCTGGATCAGCAGCAGGGATCTGCAGCCTCCGCGCACGTCCGATGGCCGGATGGGGGATCTGTCCATCTCCCCCGATCTCATTTGAGGTATCCACGACAACCACTTTACGCTGGAGATCGTCCGCCAGGATTCGCGCGGCGTCCCGGAGAAGCGTGGTCTTCCCAACCCCCGGAGGCCCAAGGAGGAGCAAACTCCTCCCCGTCTCGAGCAGGTCCCGGAGCGGTTCTGCGGCTCCGATCACCGCACGCCCTACACGAAAGGTGTATCCTACGATCGCGCCATACCTGTCCCGGATGCAGGCGATCCGGTGGAGTGTGCGCTCAATCCCTGTCCGGTTGTCCTCCCGGAATCGATCGAGGCGGCTCGCTACATACTGGATTTCCTCCTTGGTGACCTCCCCGGTCAGGACAACGCTGTCTCGCCCATAGCGCACTTCCGGAGCCCTCCCTAAGTCCATAATGATCTCCCGCACCCCCCACGTCCCAAGGACGGCCAGCTCCTCCCGTACCCGTTGGGGGAGAAAGGGAAGGAGGTGTACCACCTCCGGATCCATCTCGAAACGGGAGGCGGTCACGGTGTGGGAGTACGAGGCAGCTGGGAAACCCCCGAGAACGAGGCTTCCAGAACAACTGGGACGCCTTCGTGAGGGAAAAGCGGGAGAACGACCTGGATCGTATCGGCAACCATCCCGATGGTCAGCGCGCCAATCTCTGTCCCACGGGGAGGGATCATGCCCTGCGGCAAATCACCAGAAGGGCTTCGGACCAGGGCGAATGGGGCGATAGCACCGCCAGCACGAATGAGGATCCGCCCAGCTTCTATACGGAGAGGCCGGTCGGAGGAGTTCCGGACCCTGTAGCGGATGAGGACCCCCCACCGGAGTCGGACAGCTTGGAAAACGGCCTCTACTCCCTCTTTCTGGATCGTGGTCTGGAGGAACGGGAGAGCAGAACGCCCGGTCCCTCGGCCCTCGGATGACGGAACCTTGGAACCGCTAGCGTTTCTGCGTGGAGGCGCCTCAGAGCTCGGAGGTAGGGAGGGGAGCTGGGTGACCACTTGGATGAGGTCTGCTGTCCTTCCATCCCTGGTGATCAGCAACTCCCAAAGCGTAATCGTCGCCCCCACCCATACCATCATGTTCGTTCTCCCTGAGGGCTGGAGTGGTTTGATCGTCAGGTCCCCTTGCTCTGCGCTCACATGGGCAGCGATCAGACGCTCCTCCCCGATGGCCACACGGGTGATGGGGCCATCGAATTGGAAGACCATGGCAAACCCTGGGGAAAGCTTTACGAGGGTCCGTGAGGGAGGTGTGGCGAGGACAGTAAGGACCGAAGGGGAAGGCGATGTCACAGACGCCGCCACCGCCACGGAAGACAAGAGGAGCGCAATGAGGGCCCCAAGTGTACTTTTGGAGAAACGAACGGCTATCGCTCCTTGAGACGTGTTTCTGGAAGGATCTTCTCGAGAGGCTCTCCGAGCTTTTCCGCGATCCTGCGCGTCACCCACTCGCTTGCCGTAAGGCCCTCCATGATCAGCTTTGCCCTGAACCTCCTCGCGAGGTCCTCGGGCAGGGGCACACCGACCTGAACCGCATCCTTGGTGAACCCCCGTAACCGGATCCCGGTGGGTTGGGTTCGCGGGGGAGTGTTGAGGTACTCGGCGATCCACTCCTGAAGCTGCTGGCGCATGGGCTTCCCTTCCTCTAAGAGTAAAACCCGGAGCTTGCGCCGGAGGATCTCCGGGGCATACATACCAACGTAAGAAGTTCGCCCCGCTTCCCCACCTGGGTGCTCTTTGCGCCTCCTCGGCGACATGATGCGAACCCTCCCTCTCGGGCCTACCCCCATCCAGAGGATAGCCCTGCGTTCTCTTGTTCTCATCGGGGTTATTATACACAATCACACTCTCCTTTGGCAAGTATCATAGAAAAGCAAAATCATAAGAACCATCAATGCTTTGTGGTTGGCAACCCGGTTGAGAGGATTTGGAGGTGGGCCACCACCTCTTGCCAGATCGCTTGATGGATCTGGGTCAGGTATGTGAGTGTGACATCTGGCTCGAGGTTCTCCGCATGGGCATGCTCACCGACCGCCTTGAGGACCTCTGCGTAAGCTTGACAAAGGCCAATGACCAGTTCATGGGCGTGGACGTTGAGCCGGGAGACGTGATGAAGAATGCGGCGGCACACGCGATTTGGCTGTCCAAACCGGATCTCCCAACATAGGGACTGCGGGTTCATCGCTCCCTCCAGGAGAAATTTTTTTTGAAGAAACGAGCAGGAGATTCTGGAAGCTCAGGCGAAATGCGTTTAGCCACAGTTTACCAAACCACCACGTCGCGTCAATAACACTTGCTCAACATCGCAGCGTGATGCAGTCAAATTCCCCAGATGAGGGAGGGTGCGTGGATGACACTTGGGATGAAGATACGCGCTGCCCGGCTCGCCCTTGGCATGACCCAGGCCCAGCTTGCAGGACGGGACTTTTCGGTCAGTTTCATCTGCAAGGTAGAACGGGGATCAGTCAGGCCTTCGACACGTTCCCTGATGGTCCTGGCAAGAAAGCTTCGCAAGCCTCTGAGCTATTTCGTGGAGGGAATGCTCTCCCGGGAAGAGGCCAGCTTAAGCCTAGCCTTTGGATTGGCTTACCTGAGCCACGATGATCACTCCAAGGCGAGTGAATACCTCCTTCGTGTGCTGGAGGCTGGCCATGCCCTGGAGGACTCACTGCTGACTGCCGAAGCCACCATGGGACTTGCAGCCGTCGCCCTCTCCCGTGGAGAACTCCCCCGTGCTGGGCGCCTCATCGGCGAAGCCAGAGGGATCTTTCAACGGCATCGCCGTTCCGAAGACCTCGCCCAGCTCACACTCCTCGAGGGAAACCTCCGGATGGCCCGCCACGATTTCGAGGGAGCCCTGAAAGCCTACCTCGAGGCACTCGAGCTGACGGCAGGGAAAGAGGGCGGAAAACCCCTCCTCAAAGCTGAAATCCTTATCGGTGCTGCAGACGCACAGAGGAGACTAGGGCTTGCCTCAGAATCGGCATCCACCTACACAGAAGCCCTCAACTTGGACGAGGAGCGCCTGGACCTGAAGCGGGTCAGCCTCCAGGAGCTCAAACAAGCAGAGGAATACTTCCACCTCGGCGACCTGGAGAGGACCCGGACGATCCTGGAGCAGGCGATGACACTCATGCGCCTCCATCACCTCTATCAGCGCATTGCCCGGGGATATTTAGCCCTCGGAGACCTCCAGGCCTTTCAAGGGAGATGGCAGGACTCACACCGTAGCTTTGAGCGAAGCCTTCAGATGTTCTCCCGCGTTGGGGAGACAGCTGGTGGAGCGCATGCCGCCCTCGGGCTAGCCCAAGCGCATTTCTCCGGAGGTAAGCCCGGGAAGGCCCTCCAGGTGTGCAAGGACCTTCTTCGGAACTCGCCAGACGACCAAACTCGTGCCGAAATTCACCATTTGATGGGGAGGATCTACCGGGCCCGCCGCCAGTGGCGGAAGGCCCAGATCCACATGGAGGAGAGTTTAGCCCTTATGGAACAGGCAGGGAAAAAGGAAGCATTCGCTTCCGTCGCCAGAGATCTCGCCCTGCTCCTCGCCGAGCAAGGGAGAGAAGGAGAGGCGATCCTCTACTTCCAGAAGTCGGCCGAGGCGATGAGCCGGGATGGACCCTCACCTGGGGATGAGGAAATGCGTGCCCGGCCCAAACCCAGGAAACATCCGAAGGAAACGGACAGGAATCGTGCTACCCCGTAGCATCTGGAGCTTCCCATGTGCCGGGGCCCGAATCCGTCCCAGGATTTTGGCGGGGTGACTTAAAAGGAGCTAAGCCCTCGTAAGCAAGACAAGGACCTCCAGAAGCTCCTCCTCACCTGCGCTCAGGACTTCCCAGGGGAGTTCTTGGAGACCCCCGCACTCTGGCTGCGAATTCCGGGCTGGCACCACAGTCCCGTCCCTGGAGAGGTAGCTCCTGCGGCGCATCCAGTGAAAGAGCCGCTCGGCGACCTCCGTGTACAGCGGCACCTCCCTGAACGCTTCCCACACCGCCTGCACTTCCCAGGCGAGCTTCCGGAAGACCAAAGCCCTCTCACCTGCCCTGGTATCCTGTCTCTCTCCAAGAATCGGCCAACCTAGGGAGAACTTGACAGGGAACACCAGAGGACGGGTGAGGAAGCGGCCACTTTGTTCGCTCGAAACTCGGGCAGAATTTGCCGGAGCAGGCTAAGGAAACGGACAGGAAGAGTGCTACCCCGTAGCATCTGGAGCTTCCCATGTGCCGGGGCCCGAATCCGTCCCAGGATTTTGGCGGGGTGACTTAACTCCCCTCTCCGTACTTCTCCTCGTACATCTCGCGGAGGTGTTGCACCACGGATGGATCAGCCAGCGTGGTCGTATCCCCAAGGACGCGCCCTTCAGCGATATCCCGTAAGAGCCGCCGCATGATCTTGCCAGACCTGGTCTTCGGGAGCTCGGCTGCAAAAAACACATCAACCGGTCTGGCGAACGCCCCAATCCGCCTAGCGACATACTCCTTTAGCTCCTCCCGCAAGCCATCGCTGACGTCGATGCCCTGCCGGATGGTGACGAAAGCCACAGGGACCTGCCCCTTCACCTCATCGCGCTTCCCGATCACAGCAGCCTCTGCAGTGCTGGGGTGCTCGACAAGCACGCTTTCCAGCTCCATCGTACTAACTCGGTGCCCGGCGACGTTGAGAACATCGTCAACGCGCCCAAGAAGCCAAAAGTAGCCATCGGAGTCTTTCATCGCCGCGTCTCCTGTGAAATAGAATTCCGGAAATCGCGTCCAGTATACCTCAACATACCGATCCGGGTCCCCCCACAGGGTCCGGGACATCGCGGGCCATGGCTTGGTCAAGACCAGGTACCCTTGCCTGCCCGGCGGAGTTGGCTTACCTTCTTCATCTACGACCTCTGGGAAGATACCCGGGAGCGGCCTTGTGGCAGAGCCCGGCTTCATGGGGACGACCCCTGGGAGGGAGGTGATCAGGATCATCCCTGTCTCCGTCTGCCACCAAGTATCGACAACGGGACACCGCTTCCCGCCGACATGTTCCCAGTACCACAGCCATGCCTCCGGGTTGATGGGCTCCCCCACGGTTCCGAGGAGCCGCAGGGAAGAGAGGTCATGGCGATGGATAAGATGTTCACCCCACCGCATGAACGTCCGGATCGCCGTTGGAGCGGTGTAGCAGATATTGATCCGGTACTTCTCGATCAGAGACCACCAGCGGTCCTTGTCGGGGTAATCCGGTGCTCCTTCGTACATGAAGCTCGTCGCACCGTTGGCAAGGGGGCCATACACGATGTAGCTGTGCCCCGTGACCCACCCGATATCGGCTGTACACCAGTAGATGTCCTCGTCCTTGAGATCGAAGACCCATCTGGTCGACGCCGTCACCCCCACGAGGTAACCTCCGCTCACGTGCACCTGTCCTTTGGGCTTCCCTGTCGTCCCGCTCGTGTACAGTACGTAAAGGGGATCCTCACTGTCCATCTCCTCACAGGGACACCCCAACGGTGCCTCCTCCATGAGACGGTGCCACCAGTGATCGCGCCCTGCCTTCATCGGGACGTGCGTTGCATCCATGACTCCGCGGTGGAAGACGATGACATTCTCGACAGAGGGGGTACCCTCCAGTGCCTCGTCAGCGAACCGCTTGAGGGGGACGATGTTCCCCCGCCGCCACCCTCCCTCGGCCGTGATGAGGAGCTTCGATTGGGAGTCGTTGATGCGGTCGCGGAGAGCATCTGCGGAAAAGCCGCCGAAGACGACGTTGTGGATCGCGCCAATGCGCGCGCAGGCCAGCATGGCAATGGGGAGCTCAGGGATCATCGGCATATAAATCGTAACCCGATCCCCTTTCTTCACGCCGAAGGACTTCAGGACGTTGGCCAGCTTGGAGACTTCCCGGTGAAGGTCCTGATAGGTGAGCACTCGCTCATCCCCAGGCTCCCCTTCCCAGACGATGGCTGCCTTCGTACGGCGCCAGCCCTCGAGGTGACGGTCCACGCAGTTATAGCAAACGTTCAGCTTCCCGCCGAGGTACCACCGGATCCACGGTGGCTTTGTCCCAGGTCGGGGAGGGGTGAACTGCAGGACGGCCTCAAATGGCCGAAACCACGTCACGACCTCATTGGCCACCCGCCCCCAGAAGCCCTCAAAATCTGCAACGGCTTGTTCGTAGATGTCGGGATCCCGGATGAGCGCTTTCGCGCGGAACTCAGCTGGGGGCTCGATGAGGTGCTCATGAACCCTCAGCGCCTTCTCAGAGATCGACGCCATGGCCCCAACCCCCCGGAGCGATTGTCGTGGAAGATCCTGAAGCTTGGTGTATATGGTAAAGGGAACGAGGGCGGATTGTCAATGCTACCTGCAGGGGGGCTTCAGTCACCCCGACACACGGGAAGCACCAGATGCTACGGTGTAGCGAGATCCCTGTCCGTTTCCTTCACACAGCGAAGCGGAAGTAGATGATGTCCCCGTCTTGGACGACGTAATCCTTCCCGACCAGGTGGATGAGGCCGTGCTCCCTGGCTCTCTCCAAAGAACCTGCCGCCACGAGGTCCTCAAAACGGACCACCTCCGCGCGGATAAACCCCTTCTCCATATCAGAGTGGATCTTCCCCGCTGCCTGCGGCGCCAGGGTGCCCCGCGGGACTGGCCACGCCCTTACCTCTTGGGAAGCGGTGGTGAAGAATGTAATGAGATCCAGCAGGCCGTACCCTACCTGGACGAGACGGGTAAGCCCAGCTTCCTCGATGCCCAGCTCCTTGAGGAACTGGCGGGCCTCCCCCTCTGGCAAATCGATGAGCTCTGCTTCCAACTTCGCACAAATCGTGACGGCCTGGGCGCCCTCTTGCCTCGCCAGCCGGTGGACCTCCGCGGCCCAGGGGCTCCCGGCCAAGCCTTCCTCATCTACGTTAGCAACGTACACCACCGGCTTCGCTGTCAACAGCCTCAGACCCTCGACGATCTTCCGCGCCTCCTGGGTGAGCTCCAGCGCACGCACTGGCACTCCCTTGTCCAACGCATCCAGGAGTCTCTCGAACAAGGCCACCTCCTCTCCGGCCTTTCGATCTTGTGCCTTCACCCTGCTCAGCGCTCTTTCCTTCGCCCTTTCCACCCAAGCCAGGTCGGCGAGGGCGAGCTCCGTATTCACCACTGCGATGTCCCGGATAGGGTCCACCTCTCCCATCACGTGGGGGATGTCCCCGATGGGGAAGCACCGGACCACGTGGACAATCGCATCCACGTCCCGGATGTGTGCGAGGAATTGGTTCCCCAGCCCCTCGCCCCGGTGTGCCCCCCGGACAAGGCCGGCAATATCGACGAATTGCACAGTCGCTGGTACCACCCGCTTGGGTTTCGTGATCCCCGCGATCACATCGAGGCGGGGGTCTGGAACAGGGACCACACCTACGTTGGGGTCGATGGTGGTGAAGGGGTAGATGGCAGTATCTACCCTCATCCGGGTGAGGGCGGCGAATAGGGTAGACTTCCCCGCGTTGGGGAGACCCACGATACCAAGTTGGAGCGCCAAGCGACTCCCCCCTGGGGAGGAGTTCGTCAGACTGGACCCATCTCCTTTTGCGCCACGGCGACGCGGTTGCCTCCCATACGCTTGGCAACGTACATCGCCTTGTCCGCAGCTTCCACAAGGACCTCGGCTGTACGTCCGTCCTCGGGAAAGGCTGCTACACCGATGCTGACCGTCGCGGTGACGAAACGTTCCCTTATCGGGATGGGGTAGTGTGCAATGCTCCTCCGGATGCGCTCGGCGATCTCCTGAGCGTCCCGCTTGCTGGTGTGAGGAAGGAGGAGGACGAACTCGTCCCCTCCATACCGCGCGACAATGTCAGCGCTCCGGCTGTTCCTGCGAAGGAGGCCCGCAACGGTCTTCAGGATCTCATCCCCGCAGAGGTGGCCGTACGTATCGTTGAACGTCTTGAAGCGGTCCACCTCCACGAGGATCAAGGAGAGAGGGAGCCGATAGCGGCGGGCCTGCTCGAGTTCCCGCTCGAAGGACTCGTGGAGGAACCGGTGGTTGTACAGGCCCGTGAGTCCATCGGTGATGGCGAGTCGTTTCGTCTCCTCGTAGAGGCGGGCGTTCTCGATGGCGATGGTGGCGTAGCTCGCCAGGGCGGTGAGGATGCGTAGGTCACGCTCCCCGAACGCCCTGGGCCTCCTGCTCTCCACGTTGAACACGCCAATCACTCTTCCCTCCAGGATCAGGGGAACGGCGATCTCCGAGCGCGTCCCCTCCTCCAGGGGAACGTAATAGGGATCCCTGAGCACATCCTCGCTGATGTAGGGCTGGCCGGTGTGTGCGACCCACCCCACGATCCCACGCCCAATCGCCTGGCGGTATCCTGTCACCTCCCTCCCATACCCGTAGCTTGCCTCGAGGACGAGCTCCCCCGCTGACTCATCCACGAGCAGGATCGCTCCCAGGTCGTAATGAAACGCGCGGCAGATCGTGGAGACGATGGTGTTGAGGACCTCCCGCAGCTCCAGGGATGTCCCGATCACCTTGGTCGCCTCGTGGAGCGCTTCCAGTTCGTCCCGGGAAAGCTTCACCTCCTCGTAGAGCTGGGCATTGCGCAGGACGACACCGACCTGCCGGGCCAATGTTATAAGCACCTCTTGATCCCGTTCGTCAAGGACAACGTGCTCGACGCCCAGGATGGCAAACGGCTGGGCTCCCGCGATAATCGGGATATAGAACTCCACCCACCCCTCGCCTCGCCGGAACTGGGGTTCTTGCGTAGTTGCCGCAACCTGCACCAAGCTCCTTTTCTGGGGAAACCCCGGGTGATCCCCCCTCTCTCCGACCTCAGCGGCGACTTTGACTCGTTGCCCTTCCACCGTGTAAAGCGCGATCGAACGGTATCCGAACGCTTTGGCAATCTCGTCCACGACGTAGTGGGGCAACTCCTGGGGATCGAGGATCGCGCTGATGGTCGTGAGGATCCGGTTTATCGCCTCCGTCTCCCGGGCGCGGCGCCGGACGTCTGCAACAAGAGTTGCGTTGTTGATGGCGATGGCCACGTGGTTCGCAAAGGTCTGGGCGAGACGGAGGTCTTCATCGGAATACTCCTGTACTTGGTTATGGTAGAGCGTCAGGGCCCCGATAACCTTCCCACCGTGATGGAGAGGCATGACCAGGACGGTATGGATCCCCTCCTGCCTTGCGGCCTCCCGCAGAGTGATCGAGGGCTGGTCTACCTGCGCATCCCGGATCACGACAGGCATCCTGGTTACCCACACCTGCCATCCGAGGCCTTCCCGGATGGATCCCTGCACCGTCCGGAGATACGCCTCAGAGAGCCCGTGCGCAAGGGCCGTCTTGATGCCCTCTTCGGGTGTCCCTAGGTAAAGGGCGCACCTGTCTGCGCCTAACACGTCCCGGATGTGCTCAGCGACGAACCGGAAGGCCTCTTCCACGTTCAAGACGGAGTTGATCCGGGCAGAGATCTCCTCGAGTGCCTGCATCCTCCGGAGCTGCCGTGCCTTCGACTCATAGAGCTGGGCGTTCTTGATCGCGAGGGCCGCCTGGTGGGCGAGGGTCGCGATGACCCTGATGTGGTACTCCGAGAAGTAATAGGGGATCCGTTTCAGGAGAACGATGGCTCCGATCACCTCGTTCCCAGTCGTCAGGGGCACGGCCAAGACTGACCGGACTTTCCCCTCCCCTAGGAGCAACGCCTCCTGCTTCGTCCGGCGCGGGTCCTCTTGGTAATCGCCGGTATGCACAGGCTTTCCAAGACGGATGGCAAGGCCCGTAAGCCCCCCTTCGATCTCGGGATGGACCGCTGCGAGGCGTTCGAGAGGAACGCCTCGGGCTAGCACGTAGAGGCGCCGGCAGGCCTGCCAGTCAATGAGGGTGAGGAAGAACGCGTCGGCCTCCACCAGTTGCCGAAGGGCTCTCTCCACTACCTGCACGATCTCCTCGATGGTCAGGTGGCGGCCCATCTCCTGTGCTGCCTGAAAGAGGCGGGTAAGGTCCCTCTGGGCGTTCTCCCGGCTCGTGTACAGGAGGAAGATCAGCGCCACGAAGACGAGGGAAACGGCCATGAACAGGGCCGAGGGAGGAAGGTGCCCGGCATAGACGAGGGCCATGGTCGTTCCCACTGCCCCCAGGATGAGCCCGTTGAGGGGTACCCAGGGAAGGTTCTGGAGGAGGACCTGGAGGAACTCCTCCTTCCGGTCAAGGGCGATGGCCAGGGAGATGAGCGGGGTCCCGATCCCTTCATAAGCAACGATTGCAGCGAGGGCCCCGACGGTGGCTTGCGCCGTGACCGGCTCAGCAGCCCAGGGTCCTGTGAGGGAGGAGCTGGAGGGAGAGAGGAGGTGGAAGACAGCTCCGGCGATGGTGGGGACGATCACGAAGTGCGCTGCGTTATAGAGAATTCGCGGCAGGGGGCGTTGGCGCAGGATTCCATTCCCCACGACGATCCCGATGAGAGCGATGAGGACCGCCGTGTAGGTACCCTGCAGGACCAATGCTGCAAAGATCACAGGCATGCTGACTGTCTGGTAGCCCCCGTGGGGGAGGGGGATAGCAATCCAAGCTCCTAGGATGGCCAGGGAGGCCAGCACGAGGAATGGTCCCAGGGGAGGTAAGGGATGCGTAGCCCAAAGCCAGAGGAGAATGCTGGCTCCCATGAGGAGCACGGAAAGGAGGTAGATTGTGAACCACCGATTCCCCTCCACGGTCGCACCTCAGGGAGGTGCCTTGTGTTCTCCCTCCTCCTGGACCTGGTGGACGAATGCCTTGATACGCCGCTCCAGTTTGACCCGCGGGATGAACACCCGACGTCCACACCCCAGGCAGCGGATGAACACATCAGCCCCCAACCGGAGGATCTCCCAGCGGTCATCCCCGCAGGGATGGGGCTTGCGCAACCGGACCACGTCGCCGACATGTAACCGTACGATCCCTCCCATGGTCGCACAACCCCCTCATTCCTATCATCGGCCATTTTCCAGGAATTTAGACCTCCGGGTAGTCCCGGAGGCAGCAATGCGATCATCTGGAGCATCCCCCATATCGGGCCCCCAAACCCTCCTGTGGGAGGCGGCTCTACGGGCTAGAGAGGAGGGAGTCTACCGGTGCGTAGTCATCTGTGAGCACCGGGACATCATCCGTCTCAATGGATCCCTGGTAAAGATCCTCCACAATCCGGAACCGGTACCCCACCGTGTCCCCGTACTCCCTTTCCAGCGAAGCAGCCTTCCTCCGCAGCTCGTCGGGCGTTCGGGCGATCCCGGTGGTTCCGACGAGGATGATGTTGCGCAATGCCTCCTCGCTTCCAGGAGACCATTGGACAGGAAACGTATAGACGACGGGGAATACCGAGGAGAACGTCCGGTAGGCTGCTCGGAAGAACCGGCTTCGCGGACCCCCGAGCGCACCGATGATGTTCGTAGCGATCACTCCGCCAGGGGCGAGGCGTGCGCGAACCTCCTGGAAGAACTCCCGGGTTACGAGATGAAACGGGATGGTATCGATGAGATAGGCGTCGAGGAGAACGATGTCGTACTGTTGCCGCGCCTGTTTCACGAAAAGCCTGCCGTCCTGGGTGAAGATCCGCAAGCGCGGGCTCTTGGGGAGGGAAAAGTACCGGAGGGCGACATCTGCAACGGTGGGATCGAGCTCGACGACATCCATGGTGAGCTGGGGATACGACGCATGGTACTGGAGGGGGATCGTCCCGCCTCCAAGGCCGATGAGAAGGGCTCGCCGCGCATGAGGGGCGAACAGGATGGGGAGGTGCATATAGTCGGTATAGGCGAACACAGACCGTAACGGCGCATCGAGGTCGATGGCGCTCTGCCAGTAGTTGTCCAGCTTCAGGTACCGGATACGCCCCTCATCGGTTACGGTGATCCGGTGGTAGACAGTATCCTTTGCGAAGACCAGGTGGGGAGGCGAATCGGCCGGGGACGCTCTCACCAGCGCCCCCGCGACCACCAGGACCAGGAAAGCTCCGAGCGCGGCTCCCAAGCGCCGCGCCTCCAGCCAACTCATAGCCCCGAGGCCCAGGAGGAGCAAGCCGAGGAGGTGGATGATCATCCGCACCCCGGCGAGCTGGATGAGGATGAAGGCTGCAAGCAGCGTCCCTGCGATGCTCCCCATCGTCGAGAGGGCGTAGAGCCGGCCCGCTACATTCCCCATTGTGGCCACACTCTTGGCCCGGAGACGCACCGCATAAGGAGATACAGCCCCCATGACGACGGAGGGGAGAGCAAAGAGGATGAACGCGGCAAGCAGGGGGTTTGCCCTCGGGCCGAAATCCCTGAGGGCGATGGCTTCCAGGACGGCTGGGGCGAACAGGGGGATCGGGGTCACCAGCAGACCTGCGAGGAAGACGACCCCAGAGAAAACTGCGGGGGAAGGCCAGCGATCAGCGATCCTGCCCCCCAGGTAGTAGCCCACGCTGAGGGCACCCAGGAAGACGCCGATGAGGCTCCCCCATACGTAGATGGAGTTGCCGAAGTAGGGAGCCAACACGCGGCTGGCGATGATCTCCAAGGCGAGGAGGACTCCTCCGCTGGTGAAGACGACGACCTCAAGGACGGGAATCACCCCCTCTTCTGGCCCAGCTAAGCAAACGGACAGAAATCTCGCTACACCGTAGCATCTGGAGCTTCCCGTGTGTCGGGCGCCCCCGCCAAGGGGTCCCTGCCAAAACCCGCCTGCGGGTTTTGGCGGGGTGACTTCGGCTCCTTGGGAGGGCGGTCTAGCGCGCGGGAACCGTGGCGGGGCTCTTCCGGGTGAACTGGAGGTCCCCTGCCCGGTAGTCCACAACCACGGTATCCCCCTCCCGGAGTTCCCCTGCGAGGAGCATCCTGGAGAGCTGGTTCTCCAGGCTGCGCTGGAACAAGCGCCGCAGCGGACGCGCGCCGAAATCGGGATTGTACCCCTCCCGACTCAGGTAGGCCTTGGCCTCCTCGGTCACCTCCAGAGCGATCTTCCGCTCTGCGAGGCGGCTGGCAAGGCTCTGGATGTGGAGCTCCACGATCTGCTTGAGGTGTTCCTCAGAGAGCGGCCGGAAGACGATGATCTCATCGATGCGGTTCAAGAATTCTGGACGGAAGTGCCCCCGGACCTCTTCGAGAACCTGGATCCTGGCCATCTCAAATCCTGCCGCATCCTTGGGGTCGAGGTTCTGAAGGTAGGCGCTCCCCAGGTTGCTCGTCATGATGAGGATGGTATTCTTGAAATCCACCACCCGGCCGTGCCCGTCGGTGAGACGGCCATCCTCGAGGATCTGAAGGAGGAGGTTGAACACCTCGGGGTGGGCCTTCTCGATCTCGTCGAAGAGAACCACTCGGTAAGGCCTCCGGCGCACTGCCTCCGTGAGCTGTCCGCCTTCCTCGTATCCCACATAGCCAGGGGGTGCTCCGATGAGCCGGCTGACTGTGTGCTTCTCCATGAACTCGGACATATCGAGACGTACCATCGCCTCCTCGGAGTCGAACATCACCTCAGCCAGCGTCCGTGCCAGTTCCGTCTTCCCCACCCCCGTGGGGCCGAGGAAGAGGAATGAGCCAATGGGTCGCCTCGGATCCTTCAGGCCAGCCCGGGCGCGCCGGATCGCATCGCTCACTGCCTGGACCGCCTCGTCCTGGTCCACAAGGCGTCGGTGGATCCTCTCTTCCAGGTGGAGGAGCTTCTGCATCTCGCCTTCCAGGAGCTTCGCCACGGGAATCCCCGTCCACTTCGCCACGACCTCGGCGATGTCCTCTGCATCCACTTCCTCTTTGAGGAGCCGGACCTTCCCCTGGACCTCCTTCAGCCTGCCCTCCTGGTCCCTCAACCTGGCCTCTAGCTCTCTCAGGACACCGTACCGGAGGCGGGCTGCCGTCTCTAAGTCGGCCTTCCGCTCTGCTTCCTCGATCTTGTGCCGGGTCTCGTTGATCTCCTGCTTGATCCTCCGGATGGCCAGGATCGCTTCTTTCTCGCGTTCCCACTGCGCACGCAACCTCTCGCTCTCCGACTTCAGCCCAGCCAGCTCCGCCTCCAGCTTCTCGAGCCGCTCCACGGATGCGGGATCGGTCTCTTTCTTCAAGGCCTCCCGCTCGATCTCCAACTGCATGATCCGGCGGTCGATCTCGTCGAGCTCCGCGGGTTTGCTATCGATCTCCATGCGGAGCCTGGCGGCGGCCTCATCGATGAGGTCAATTGCCTTATCCGGGAGGAACCGGTCGGTGATGTACCGGGCTGAGAGGGTGGCCGCGGCGATACAGGCGGAGTCTGTGATGCGAACCCCATGGTGAACTTCGTAGCGCTCCTTCAACCCTCGCAGGATGCTGATGGTCTCCTCGACGCTCGGCTCATCTACATACACGGGCTGAAACCTGCGCTCCAGCGCAGCGTCCTTCTCAATGTACTTGCGGTATTCGTCCAGGGTCGTCGCTCCGATGCAGTGGAGTTCGCCCCGCGCGAGCATAGGCTTGAGCATGTTGGCCGCATCGAGGGAGCCCCCCTCCGCTGCGCCGGCCCCCACCACGGTGTGCAGCTCGTCGATGAACAGGATCACCTCTCCCTGGGAATCCTGGATCTCCTTGAGGACAGCGCGGAGGCGCTCTTCGAACTCACCCCGGTACTTCGTCCCAGCCAGGAGGGCCCCAAGATCGAGCTGGATGAGGCGCTTCCCCTTCAGTCCCTCGGGCACGTCGTTGTTGACGATGCGCTGGGCTAGCCCCTCTACGATGGCCGTCTTCCCCACTCCCGGATCGCCGACAAGGACGGGGTTGTTCTTGGTCCTCCGGGAGAGGACATGGATCACCCTCCGGATCTCCTCGTCCCGGCCAATCACAGGGTCGAGCTTCCCTTTCCGTGCAAGCTCCGTTAAGTCCCTCCCGTACTTCTGAAGGGCCTGGTACTTCGTCTCCGGAGAGGGGTCTGTGACCCTCTGGCTGCCCCTTACCTCTGCCAAAGCTGCGTAGAGACGCTCACGGTCCAGCCCCAACTCCTGAAAGATCCGGCGAGAAGGACCCTCGCGGTCCTGGGACGCAGCGATGAGGAGGTGTTCCGTGCTGATGTACTCGTCGTGCAACCTCTCGGCCTCCTCCTTGGCAACCTGGAGGAGGCGGCGGAACCTCGGGGTCACGTAGACCTGTCCTACCGCAGGTGCCCCGTAGACCTTCGGCTGCCGCTCCAGCTCCCCCACAAGGCGCTGGGCTAGGAGGCTTGGCTCCACACCAGCGTGCCGGATGATCTCCGGGACAATCCCCCCGGCCTGCTCCAGGAGCGCCAGGAGGAGGTGCTCCACATCCACCTGGCTGTGGTTGTACCGGGAGGCGAGCTCCTGGGCCATCAGGATCGCTTCTTGCGCTTTCTCCGTGAACCGGTCGTAACCCATCGCCATACGCGTTCACCTCGACAACATCTGGAGCCCCTAACGGCACCCCAGGGGGGCACGGGGGTTCTCTTGCTTGAGCCGACGGAGCGTCTCGGCGAGCGCCTCCCGTTCCCTGGGGGAGAGCTTCGTGGGGAGGACGACTTTGATCCGCACAAGCTCGTCCCCCCTTCCCCCCTGTTTCTTGGGCATCCCCAGTCCCTTCAGCCGGAAGACCTGCCCGTTCTGGGTTTCGGGAGGAACCCGCATCGTCACCTTCCCGTCCAGGGTGGGGACTTCGATCTCCGCGCCAAGAACCGCCTCTGCCAGGGTCACCGGGACCTCGATGTAGAGATCGTCTCCCTTACGCTCGAAGAGGGGATGGGGTTTGATCCTCACCTTGGCATACAGTTCGCCGATCCTTGGGACAGATACGCGCACGCGGTCCCCATCGTGGACGCCCGGCGGGATGGAAACCTCAATAGGATAGGTGCTACCGTCCGCCCGGACCTCCAAACGGCGCCTTGTACCCCGAAACGCCTCCTCCAGGGTGATCTCCACCTCGGCCTCCAGCGGTTCTCCCCATCCAGGATGTGCCCTGACCCGTTCCCCCAAATCCGCGAAGAACTCCCGGAAGAAGTCGCTGAACCCGGCAAACGGACCCTCAAACAGGTCCCCGAGGTCGCCGAAGATCGTCCACTCCCCTGTCGGAGCCCGGTATGTCCTCCCCCGGCGGAAAACCTCCTGCCAATCTACCCCTCCGCGGGCATAGTAGTCGTACATTTGGTCGTACCGCGCTCGCTTCTCTGGATCGCTGAGAACCTGGTAAGCCTCGTTGATCTCCTTGAACTTCTCCTCCGCAGCCTTATCCCCTGGGTTGACGTCAGGGTGGTACTGGCGCGCAAGGCGCCGGTATGCCTGGCTGATCGTCTTCTGATCGGCATTCCGGTCCACGCCCAAGATTTTGTAATAATCCTTGAACTCGGGCATTGCGTTCTCCTCGCTTTTGCGGTGAACACGGGAATCCTGCTAACGCGCAACCTTCACCCGCGCAGGTCGCAGGACCTCACCGTCAATGGTATAGCCCCGCTGGACCTCCTCCACGACAGTTCCAGAGGCGTTCCCGGCGGGGTCCCCAGAAACCGCTTCCACGGCCTCACAGACCCTTGGGTCAAACGGCTGCCCAACCGTCTCGATAGGGCGGACACCCAGGCCTGCCAGGATCTCCAGGATCTGGCGGTGGGCCAACCGAATCCCCTCGAGGATGGACTCGGCGTTGCCGGGGGTATCGGAATACCTGAGGGCACGTTCGAGTGTATCGACGACCTCCAGAACGACCAGGAGGAGGGACCGTCTTGTACGATCTACAGCTTCTTGCAGGCGCCGCTGGGCCTCCCGCTTGTAGTTCTCCAGGTCGCTCGCTGCATGGAGGAACTGGATCCAGTTGCGTTCCGCCTCCTCCTTGTATCGCTCTAGGTCCGCGCGGAGGGCCTCAATGATCGCCTCGGGAGACTCGGGGAGGGACTCCGGGGCGGGTTCTCCCTCCTTCTCACCAGGTTCCACCTCGGAGGTTTGTGGAATCTCTTGGGACTCGCCAGGCCCCTCGAGGTCGGAGTGTGGAAGAGGGCGCTCCTCGCAACAGGCCATCGCCATCACCTCAGCTGCTCGGCTTGTACTCCGCGTCGATCACCTCGCCGTCCCCGCCTCCCCCTTTCTGCTGGCTCCCGCTACCGGAACCGGTGGCAGCCTTCTTGTACATTTCCTCAGCGAGGCGATGGGAGGCTTGCTGGAGTTCCTCGGTGAGCCGCTTCACCTCGTCGATCGTGCCTCCCTTCAGGGCGTTGCGCAAGTTTTGCAGGACGGTCTCTACTCGGGCCCGCTCTTCAGAAGGAATGCGGTCTCCTACCTCCCGCAGCATCCGCTCGACCTGATAGGCGAGGCTATCGGCCCGGTTCCTGGCCTCGGCCTCCTCCCGCTTGCGGCGATCCTCCTCGGCGTACCGCTCCGCCTCCTTGATCATCCTCTCCACCTCTTCCTTGCTCAAGGTGGAAGTACCGGTAATCTTAATGGACTGCTCCTTGTTGGTGGCGAGGTCCTTGGCGGAGACGCTCAGGATCCCGTTCACATCGATATCGAAGGTCACCTCAATCTTGGGTACCCCGCGCGGGGCAGGAGGGATCCCGTCGAGGATGAACCGCCCGAGTGTCCGGTTGTCCCTTGCCATCGGCCGTTCTCCTTGCAGGACGTGGATCTCCACGCTCGTCTGGTTGTCCTCCGCGGTGGTGAAGATCTCACTCTTGCGCGTAGGGATCGTGGTGTTCCGAGGGATGAGCACCGTCATCACCCCGCCGAGGGTCTCCACGCCGAGGCTCAAGGGGGTCACGTCCAACAGGACGACCTCGCGAACCTCCCCGGCAAGGACACCTGCCTGGATGGCCGCGCCGACTGCCACCACCTCATCGGGGTGGACCTCCTTGTTGGGTTCCTTCCCCGTGAGCCGGCGGACGAGCTCCTGTACCATGGGCATCCGCGTCGCGCCTCCGACGAGGATGACCTCGTCGATATCCTTCTCTGTCATCCGGGCGTCCGCCAGGGCCTGCTTGAAAGGACCAATCAACCGCTCCACCAGGTCGGCAGTGAGCTGCTCGAACTTCGCCCGGGTGAGCACCATGTCGAGGTGCTTGGGGCCCGTCGCGTCGGCGGTGATGAAAGGAAGGTTGATGGTCGTCTGGCTGAGAGTTGAAAGCTCAATCTTGGCCCTCTCGGCAGCCTCGCGGAGGCGTTGCAGGGCTTGCCGGTCCTGGCGGAGGTCGATCCCGTGCTCCTTCCTGAACTCCTCAGCGAGCCAGTTCACAATCCGCTCATCCCAGTCGTCCCCACCGAGATGGGTGTCCCCGGAGGTGGCCTTCACTTCGAACACACCCTCGCCGATCTCCAGGATGGAGACGTCGAAGGTACCCCCTCCCAGGTCGAAGACGAGCACCGTCTCCGCACCCTTCTTGTCCAAGCCATAGGCCAGGCAGGCAGCGGTCGGCTCATTGATGATGCGAAGGACCTCGAGCCCGGCGATCTCCCCGGCATGCTTCGTGGCAGTGCGCTGGGCGTCGTTGAAGTAGGCCGGGACGGTGATCACTGCCGCTTCGATCTTCTCCCCCAGGTACGCCTCGGCGTCTGCCTTGAGCTTCTGGAGGATCATCGCCGAGATCTCCTCAGGGGTGAATCGTCGGTTCACCGCTGGGAGGTAAACGACAGCCATCCCGTTTGGGCCCTCCTCCACCCTGTAGGGGACCATTCGCCGTTCCGTCTCCACCTCAGAGAACCGGCGGCCCATGAACCGCTTGATGGAGTACACGGTGTTCTCCGAGTTTAGCACCGCCTGCCGTTTGGCCATCTGGCCAACGAGCCGCTCCCCGGTCTTGGTATAGGCGACAACCGAGGGAGTCAGGCGACTCCCTTCGGCATTGGGGATCACCGTAGGCTCGCCCCCAATGATCGTCGCGATAACCGAGTTGGTTGTGCCGAGATCGATCCCTACCACTCTCCTCGCCATCTCAAGATCCCTCCTGGATCGGTGCTTAAGACTTTTCCTCGCCTTGCCCAGTGGGGTGCTCCCCCTGCTCCAGGGAGGTTCGCTCCTGCCCGAGGATCCAGGCGAAGGCCTGCTCCCCCGCGCGCTCTTGGATTTCCAGGAGCAGCTTGACCCCAGCGAGGTTCAGCCCTTTCTCCTGGGTGAGGTACCTGATCATGCGAACCCGCTGGATGTCACGCTCCGAGTAGAGACGGATGTTCTTCGGCGTCCGGGCGGGACTGATCAGGCCCTTCGCCTCGTAGATCCGCAGGGTCCTCGGATGTAGCCCCGTCAAACTGGCGGCCACGCTAATGACGTAGACAGGTGTTTCCCGTGTTCGCTCCTTCACGAGCCCCACCCTCCTTGTTCCCCCCGCCGCTCTTTTGTATTATAGATGCTGTCATTAATGATGTCAAGGAACTTGAACATTAGGATTGCAAATAGTTTCGCCTCACCATAGGTAAGGAGGGGAGGGAATAGGGGATGGGAGATCCTTCGTTGAAACAACTGATGCGCCTGGACCATCAGGGAGGTGAGGGGAATGGGGGGGAGAGATAAGAAACGCGTAATTATCCTAGGTTCAGGCCCGGCCGGCCTGACCGCTGCCATCTACACAGCAAGGGCTGGAATTCATCCTCTCGTCATTGAGGGGTCCACCCCGGGGGGTCAATTGATGCTCACGACCATGGTCGAGAACTTCCCCGGGTTCCCCGAGGGGATCATGGGCCCTGACCTCATGAACGCGATGCGGCAGCAGGCAGAACGCGTGGGAGCTGAGTTCGTTACCGAAGACGCAGTTTCTGTAGACCTGTCCCGGCGCCCTTTCACCGTCACGGTCCAGAGCGGCGAGCAGTATGAAGCGAATGCGTTGATCATCGCAACGGGTGCGTCTGCAAAGATGCTCGGGTTGCCCTCCGAACAGGCCCTGCTGGGCCACGGGGTCTCCACGTGCGCGACCTGCGATGGGTTCTTCTTCAAGGGCAAGCGCGTCGTCGTGGTCGGGGGAGGGGATTCCGCAATGGAGGAGGCCCTCTTCCTCGCTGAGTTGGCCAGCTCGGTCACGGTGATCCACAGGCGGGGCCAGCTCAGGGCTTCCAAAATCATGCAGGACCGCGCAATGGCGCACCCAAAGATTTCCTTCATCTGGAACAGTGTGGTCGAGGAGATCCTTGACCCCGAGATCAAGAGGGTGACGGCGGTGCGCATCCGCAACGTGGAGGACGGGACAGTGACGATCTATCCGACCGATGGAGTCTTCATTGCCATCGGACACGTCCCGAACACACAGATCTTCCGGGGTCAATTGGAGCTCGACGAGAAGGGATATATTGTCCTTAAAGAACGTACGATGACCAGTGTCCCGGGAGTGTTCGCAGCCGGGGACGTCCACGACCACGTCTACCGCCAGGCCGTGACAGCCGCCGGGTTTGGGTGCATGGCGGCCATGGACTGCGAGCGGTGGCTTAAGACGGAAGGGTAACGGGTCAAGCGCCGTCGGTGTTCAGGGCCTTCTCAATCCGGCGCTTGAGCTCAGCCTTGGGCATGTAGCCCACGATGCGGGCGACCATCTCACCACCGCGGAAAACGCCAATCGTGGGGATACTCATAATCCCGTAGCGCTGGGCGAGGTTCATATTCTCATCGACATCCACTTTTGCTACTTTAATCTTCCCCTCGTACTCCATGGCAAGCTCCTCAATGATGGGCGCCAAGAGCCGACAGGGGCCGCACCACGCTGCCCAGAAATCCACGATCGCAGGGGTCTCCGACTGCAGGATCTCCCGATCGAAATCCTCTTCACTGACAGGAATCGGCTTTCCAGGCATCCTCCAGACCTCCTTCCCCATGCGATCTCCTTCCCGGGTCTCTTTCCCCGGTCTTTCCGGACGAGTTCCTGCGGACCCGGCCATCCCGGTTCAGTCTATAGAACCTCTGGCGAGGTCATTTTATTCCAGTGCTCCTCCCTCGTCAACGCGATCCTGTTGGCCAAGCGCTAGGAGATCCCCTTGCGGGTACTACCCCGCAAGGAAGACGAAGACAGAGAAGAGGAGGAGAAGGCAGACAGCAAGGAGTGTTGGAAAGCATCCGAGAGCCCCTCGCCGTCCCCCTGCCGGGGGCTGGCGAAGGGACAGTCGGGTCGCCTTCTTGAACTCCGAAACTGCGAGGTCTATGCGCCCCATGCGTTTGTAGGCGATGCCGAGATTTTGGTGAGCGATCCAATAATTCGGATCCAGTTCGATCGCCCGCTGGTAGGCGGCGATTGCCTCCTCCACCTTGCCCATCTCCAGAAGGACGTTGCCGATGTTGCTATAGATGCTAGGGATGTGCGGGCCCAATTGCTTCGCACGTTCAAGCTCAGCCAGCGCTTCAGCATAACGGCCCTGACGGGCATACACTACCCCCAGCTTGCTATGCGCTAGGGCGGATTCCGGGGCCCGCGCCACCGCCTCCCGGAAGACCCCCATCGCTTCCTCAAGGTCTCCTTGCTGGAGATACCGCTCCCCTTCTTCCAGGAGAGCCCGGATCGTATCCGGAGGACCTCCCTCCTTCCCCACGACCTCTGCACCTCGGCAATGCAGGATTCTCTCTCGACATGTTTCCCAATAGGCGAAAGCAGTCCTCTTCTGCGTGAAGAGGGGGGTGTGCCTGGAATTTCAGTGCGCGGAAGCCCACAACGGCAGGTCGTCGACCCCGGGAGGGATCGGATTCAGAGCGGTGCTCGCCAAGGAAATCGCCTCCCGGTTCTGCTCTGGGGAGACCGCCTGCACGGAGGACCTGCGAAAGGCGTTGAGCAGTGCCTTTACCTGCAGGTAACTTCCGATGAACTCGGGGGCCACTTGAGCCAGCCCGTTGACCTGATCGACGACGCTCGTGAGATCGCAGAAAACCTCCACATGTTTTGCTCCAAGCTTCCGCGCCCGCCACAACCCGAGGAGGATCGCTCGGTATCCAAGGGCCACCTCGAACACCGCCCGGTCAGGGGTGCCAGGCTGTGTCCCTGGATTGTCAAAGACCTTCCCAAGGCGACGAATGTCCCGGCCTGCCTCGTCCTTCAAGACGAGGCCAATTGCACCTCTCCCGTCTTCCTCGACCCCTGTAGCATAGATGGTGACTTTCATCATGGGATGCCAGAGGACCTCCGTAACGGGGGAACTCCCCGAGCTCTGCCTCTATTAAACCGAACATTTGTTTGAATGTCAAGCTGGTTTCCACCGGAGGTTCGGGTTGCGTGCTGCCCGGACCTCGTCGAGTCGCTTTACCGGAGTGGTGTGGGGGGCGGATCTGACGAGGTCAGGGTTGGTTGCGGCCTCCTCGGCAATGCGCTGCATGGCATCAGCAAAGGCATCGAGGGTCTTGCGCGTCTCCGTTTCCGTAGGCTCGATCATGATCGCCTCTTCGACGATCAAGGGGAAGTAGATCGTGGGAGCATGATATCCATAGTCCAAGAGGCGCTTAGCCATATCCCGGGTGGTGACCCCGTACTCCCTTTTCTGGCGGCGCCCTGAGAGGACAAACTCGTGCATGCACCGACGGTCGTAAGGAAGGTCAAAGTAAGGACGCAGGCGGGAAAGGAGGTAGTTCGCGTTGAGTACGGCTGTTTCGGCCACCTCTCGCAACCCTTCCGCTCCCAGGGCTCGGATGTAGGTGTAGGCGCGCACGAGGACCGCAAAGTTCCCGTAAAAAGCCCGGACCTTCCCGATGGTCTTCGGGCGGTCGTAGTCTAGGTAGAACCTCTCCCCATCGCGCTCCACTGTCGGAATGGGTAGATAAGGGGCGAGGGTGTCCTTAACTCCTACAGGTCCCGCGCCGGGACCCCCTCCTCCGTGGGGAGTTGAGAACGTCTTGTGTAGGTTAAAGTGCATCACGTCAAATCCTTGGTCTCCAGGCCGTGTGATCCCGAGCATGGCGTTGAGGTTCGCCCCATCCAGGTAAAGGAAAGCGCCATGCGCGTGCACGATCTCCTCGATCTCCAGGATGTGTTCCTCGAACAAGCCGAGGGTATTGGGGTTGGTCAGCATCAGCGCGGCGACTTGGTCGTTCATGACTTGGCGCAGGTGTTGGATGTCCACATTCCCGCGCTCGTCGGACTTCACCACCACGACCTCGTACCCACACATCGCTGCGCTGGCAGGGTTGGTCCCGTGGGCGCTGTCTGGAATGACGACCTTCGTCCGCCGCTCCCCCCTGTCCTCCAGGGCAGCCCTGACCATCATCAGCGCTGTCAACTCGCCGTGCGCTCCTGCCGCGGGCTGAAAAGTAACCCTGTCCATGCCGCTGATCTCGCAGAGGAACCGTTCAAGCTCCCACATGAGCCGGAGGGCACCTTGGGTGAGCTCCTCGGGGGCGTACGGGTGAAGTCTCGAAAACCCTGGGAGCTTAGCGGCGTCCTCGTTGAGCTTGGGGTTGTACTTCATGGTACAGGACCCTAGGGGATAAAACCCAAGGTCGACAGCGTAGTTTCGCCGCGAGAGCCAGGTAAAGTGACGGACGACCTCGGGCTCGCTGACCTCTGGGAACTCCGGAGGTTTCTCCCGGAGGGACTCCTTGGGAACAATCTCCTCAAGAGGGACGTCGGGGACGTCGGGATCAGGGAGCCGCGTTGCGACGCGTCCAGGTACACTCTCCTCGAAGATGAGGGGAACCTCCCTCTGGTTCACGCCGCCACCTCCTTCACCAGATCCACGAACCGGTCGATTTCCTCCCTGGACCGCGCTTCGGTCACGCACAGGAGCCACCCATCGGCGAGCTCAGGATAGAACCTCCTGAGGGGCAACCCCCCGATGATCCCGTGGGGCAGAAGCCTCCGGTTCAGCTCTTCAGGGGGAAGGGGGCACCGTATCGCGAACTCGTGGAAGGTGGGTGCCCGGAACGCCACGGAGAACCCTGGGATCTCCACCATCCTGGTCTTCGCATAATGTGCTTTCCGAAGGTTCAGCTCGGCGACCTTCTGAATTCCCTGTTTGCCCAATGCCACCATATAGATCGCGGCAGCCAAAGCGTTGAGGGACTCATTCGTACAGATGTTGCTCGTGGCCCTCTCCCGACGGATATGCTGCTCCCTGGTCTGGAGCGTAAGGACAAACCCTCGCCTTCCTTCTACGTCCACGGTAGCGCCTACGAGGCGACCAGGGATACGCCGCACATATTCCTGGCGCGTTGCCATCATCCCGAGGTAAGGTCCACCGAAGTTCAGGTGGTTCCCCAGCGGCTGGCCCTCCCCCGCCACGATGTCCGCTCCGTACTCCCCCGGCGGCCGTAGGATCCCCATGGCCAGAGGGTCCGCGATCCCTACTACCAGAAGCGCCCCAACCTTGTGAGCGATCTCACTTGCGGCTTCTCCATCCTCAATGCACCCGAAAAAGTTGGGGATTTGGAGGACCAACGCGGCGACCTTCTCCGAGAGGAGGTCCCGTGCAGCATCGAGGTCTGTCACCCCCTCTCGAAGGGGGATTTCCACGATTTCCATGCCGAGGTGCCGGGTGTATGTCTGGATCACCTGTCGGTACTCTGGGTGGATTGCCCGGGAGACAAGGATCCGGTCCCTCTTGGTGAGGTCGCGCGCCATCACTGTTGCCTCTGCCAGCGCACTGGCGCCGTCGTACATTGAGGCGTTGGCGACATCCATCGCCAGGAGCTCACACAGCAACGTCTGGTACTCGTAGATCGCCTGCAACTCCCCTTGCATGATCTCCGCTTGGTAGGGGGTGTACGCGGTCAGGAATTCTCCGCGGCCTGCCAAGTGCCACACAACACTAGGGACATAGTGATCATAGGCACCTGCGCCCAGGAAGCAGGTGTACCGATCACAGTGCCCATTCTGATCCGCGAGCCTCCGCAGGAGGGCCCACAACTCCGGATCGGACAGGGGAGGTCCTAAGTTCAGGGGGCGGGCCAGGCGGACGCTTTGGGGGATGTCGGCGAACAACGCTTCGATTGAGTCCACACCTATGACCCGGAGCATCTCCTGGCGTTCTTCTTCGGTCACAGGGATGTACTGGAAGGCCATCCTCACGCCTCCTCGATGAGTTTCAAGTACTCGTCGCGACCGAGGAGTTTCTGGAGCTCGGAAGGATCCGCGGGCTCGATGACGACGAGCCACCCTGCACCGTAGGGATCCTGGTTTAGGACCTCGGGGTGGTCCTTGAGCGCTTCGTTCACTTCCACAACCTTCCCGCTTACGGGTGCGTAGAGGTCAGAGACCGCTTTTACCGACTCCACCACCCCAAAGGGCTTCATGAACTCCACCTCCGTCCCCACCGGAGGGAGCTCCACGAACACGATATCAGAAAGCCGGTCGGCCGCGAACTTTGTGATCCCTACACGCACCCGGTCACCCTCTAACCGCGCCCATTCATGCTCCGTCGAATACCGGAGATCCTCCGGATACATCCCCCACCTCCTCGTCATGCAGAGCGCTTATAAAACGGCAACTTCACGACCTCCGCGGGCACTGCACGTCCCCGGATCTCTATGGCCAGGGAGGTCCCTGGCTCCGTCATATCAGAAGGGACATAGCCCATCGCGATGTTCTTGTCGAGCGTAGGAGCATACGAGCCGCTTGTGACATGGCCAATCGGGCTCCCATCCTTAAGGACCCTGTACCCTGTCCGAGGGATGGCGCGTTCAAGCGTGACCATCCCCACGAGGCGACGTTTTAAGCCCTCCTGTTGTTGAGCCAGGAGGGCCGCCCGCCCAATGAATTCCCCTTTCTCAAACTTCACCGTCCACCCCAGACCAGCCTCCAGGGGGGTCGTCGTCCTGTCCATATCCTGGCCGTAGAGCAGGTACCCCGCTTCAAGGCGCAGGGTGTCTCGTGCTCCTAGCCCTGCGGGTCGTACTCCCGCATGCCATCCCACCTCCAGGAGGGCCCCCCAGATCACCGGGGCATCATCTGGGCTGCAAAAGATCTCAAACCCATCCTCCCCAGTATACCCAGTCCGTGCCACCATTACCGGATACCCCGCTACCCGGCAACTGGGGAGGAGTCCAAACCTCGGGAGGGCCGAGATCTCCGCATCGCACAGTTCCTGAAGGACCGCAAGGCTCTTGGGACCCTGGAGGGCGAGGAGGGAGATCTCCTCGGATCGGTTGACCACAGTGGTCCCAGGGAGGGCATGGTCCTTCATCCAGGAGTAATCGCCGTCTGTGGTGGCGGCATTTACCACAGCAAGGAAGCGCGTTTCCTCGACCATGTACACAATGAGGTCATCGACAATCCCCCCTTCCTCTGTGCACATGGGGGTATAAAGAGCCCGGCCAGGTCGGAGACGCGCAAGATCATTGGTGATCAGACGCTGGACCGTTTCAAACGCCGAAGGCCCCGTGAACTCGACCTCACCCATGTGAGAGACGTCGAAGAGCCCAGCGCTCGTGCGCACTGCCCGATGCTCCTCGACGATGCTGGTGTACTGAAGGGGCATGGACCATCCAGCGAACTCCACCATCCGTGCGCCCAGGGCACGGTGGGTCTCGAAGAGCGGGGTCCGCTTCGGTTCTCCCATCGATGCGCTCACCACCCTGCCGCTTCTGGAAGTTCCCCATCCCTGGCATGCATCAGCTCGTAGCGTCGACGCGCAAGCAGATCCAGGACCTCCGCATCCTCGGTCTGGCGGAAATCTTCATAGAACTGCCCCACCGCATAGAACAGCGCGGGTGTGGCAAGGCAGACGACGTCATCAGCTTCCTGACGGAGCCTCTCCACCCCCTCAGGAGGGGCGACGGGGATGGCGGCGATGAGCTTCTTGGGGCGAACCCCGCGGATCGCACGCAGCGCAACGATCATCGTAGAACCGGTTGCGATCCCGTCGTCCACTACGATCGCGCACCGGTCTTCCAGGGCGGGGAGGGGGCGATCCCCCCGGTAGAGCATCATACGCCGCCGGATCTCCTCTTTCTGGGCCTCGACTTCCCTCTGGAGATACTCCTCGTTGACCCCGAGCTCCCTCGCCAGCCTCTCGTCAAGGTAAATGGTCCCATCATGGGCAACGGCCCCAATGGCAAGTTCAGGATTGTGGGGTGCCCGGAGCTTCCGTGGGACAACGATGTCCAAGGGAGCATCGAGGGCTGCGGCGACCTCATACCCGACGACAACGCCCCCACGGGGGATCGCCAGGACGTACGGGTTCTCGCCTTTGTACCGTAAGAGCGCGATCCCTAGCCTCCTCCCTGCATCGCGCCGATCTCGGAACAGCATCGCTGGCTCCCCTCAAGATTCTGCTCGCTCAAGCGCCGCCCGCTCTTCCCCGGAAAGGGGGGAGGGAGACCGCCCACCTGTGATAGGCTTGGCATAGACCCGGGAGTCCTCCCGCCCATTGAGGACGCTCAGGACGATCCCGTCCTGGTGGCCATTGAGGAGTGCCAAGCTGAAGCTCAATTGGCCACCCATCTCCTGGAAAGCATCGTAGCGGATGAATCCCATCCGCTGGAAGCAGCGGTCTAACTTCCTCTGGACCTCCTCTAGCTCCCGCTCCACCTCCGTGACTTGGGCCTGGACCTTTGCGAGGATCTCCTCGTGTCTTTCCATGATCCTCGTTGCCTCGTGCACACCCGCTTTCCGAACAAGCCGGATCGTGCGGAAATTCCAGAAGGCGAGCCCCGCTACGGCCAGGAGCAGGATGGCCTCCCCAAGGAGCAAGATGGGAAAAGTCCCGCCGAACCCCACGAGGAATCACTGCCTCTCACATCAGGATTCACACCAAACTTTCCACCTTTGTGCCGCTTTTTCCTTGTCCTCTTGGAAGCTTTCCTGTTGCTGCGGTGGGACAGGATTTCTGTCCGTTGACGGCGGGCGGTTTAGGGAGTGCGTCAAGGAGAGAGAAACCGGGTGAGCATCCCCAGAGTCGGAGTCGCTGCGGCAAGGACCGTTGCGACCACCAGCGCAGGGAGAAGGTTGGCCACTCTGATCCTGCGCAGCTGGAGAAGGTTGATGCCAAGCCCCAGGATCAGCGCGCCTCCTGTCGCAGTCATAGCGTTCACCATCCCGTCCGTGAGCAGCTCTTTGGCCGCCGCCGCGGCCACGGTGAGGAGACCTTGATATCCGAGAACCGTCAGGGCAGCGAAGGGAACGCCCAGCCCGAGGCCTGCAGCAAGGGCGACAGATGCTGCCCCATCGAGGAGAGACTTTGTATACAGAAGCACCGGGGTCTGCCCGAGGCCATCCTGGATAGCACCCAGGATGGTCATGGGCCCCACACAGAAGAGGAGGCTCGCGGTGATAAACCCTCGCGCAAAGGTCCCCGTAGGTGCCTCGAGTCCCAACCGTCCCTCTGCCCACCGCCCCAGGCGCTCCAGCCCCTCCTCGATGTGCAGGGCTTCCCCCACTACCCCTCCCAGGGCCAGACTGAAGATCACCAGGAGAAGGTTCCGGGCCTCCAGGGCCATCTTCAGCCCGATCACCACTGTGGCAAGGCCCAAAGCCTGGAGGAGGGCCTCCTGCATCTCCCCAGGGATCCGCCTGCGCAGGAGAGTCCCCCCCAGCCCCCCTGCAATGACGGTGATGGCGTTGACAAGGGTGCCTTCCATGATCATTCTTTCTCTCGGTGGCCGAATTAGAGGCCCAGCTGCCCGGCGATCCCCTGCATCGCTCCGAGGACAACCTCGATGTGCGCATCGAGGGAAAGGCCGAGGAGCTCGGCGCCCTTCAGGATATCCTCCCGGCGTACCGCCCGGGCGAACGCCTTATCCTTGAGCTTCCTCTTCACTGAGTCCACATCCACCTCTGCCAAGGATTTGTTTGGCTTCACGAGCGCTACCGCCACGATGAATCCCGTCAGCTCATCACAGGCGAAGAGGGCCTTTTCCATGAGGGACTGGCGGGGGACCCCAGAGTAATCGGCATGAGAAAGGATGGCCCGGCACAGCTCCTCGGGGAAGCCGATCGACCGAAGGTACTCCACTCCGACAAAGGGGTGGCCTGCCTCCTGGGAGGGGCACCGCTCGTAGTCGAGATCATGGAGGAGCCCAACGATCCCCCACGTCTCCTCGTCTTCCCCAAACCGCCGTGCATATGCGCGCATCCCTGCCTCCACCGCCAGGAGGTGTTTCCGGAGGTTTTCCCCTGAAATCCAGCTGGTCACAAGCTCCCAAGCCTGCTGCCGGGTGAGCACTACTCTCCCTCCTTCCCAAGGATCCTGGAGATGATCCTATCGAGATCGGCGAGGGAGTAGAACTCGATCAGGATGGCCCCTTTCTTCCGCCCCTGGAGGATCTTTACCTGGGTCCCAAGGTAGGTCCGTAACTCCTCTTCGAGGAGGATGAGCTGGGGATCGCGTCTTGTCTGAATTTTGGCCTTTGTTTCACGTGAAACACGCGCAAGCCTCCGGACCAATGCCTCTGTTTCCCGGACAGAGAGCCCTCGTTTCTTCGCCTCCCGCCACGCCTCGAGGATCTGAGTTCTGTCCCCGAGTGTGAGGAGTGCCCGGGCGTGACCCTCGGTGATTTCTCCCGCCTCGAGGCTGGACTGGACCTCTTTGGGGAGCTGGAGGAGGCGCAGGGTGTTGGCAACTGCGGACCGGCTCAGGCCGATCCGGCGGGCGATCTCCTCCTGGGTCATCTGGAACTCCTTGACCAAGCGGTCGTAGGCTCGGGCACGTTCGAGGGGCGAGAGGTCAACCCTCTGGAGGTTTTCCACGAGGGCAAGCTCCATGGCCTCCCTGTCTCCCAGGGAACGGACCACGGCAGGGATTGCTGGGAGCCCTGCGGCCATGGCGGCCCTCCACCTGCGCTCCCCTGCTACCACCTCGTACCCATCCCCCCGGGGTCGCACCAGGATTGGCTGTAAAATGCCGTGTTCTCTCACAGAGGCAACGAGCTGTTGAAAGTCCTCGCCTGTGCGCTCCGACCGGGGCTGGAAGGGGCTTGGGGAGATGCGCTCGACGGGGATCTCCTGAACCCCCTCCCCTCCAAGGTCGATCCCGGGGAAGAGCGCTGCAAGTCCCTTCCCCAACCCACCCTTCTTCCGGCCACCCTGGTCAGGGGACTCGTGTGAGGAGACCGGCACGGGACTCTACCTCCTTCGCCAAGTTCCTGTACGCTTCTGCCCCCCGGCACGAGGGATCATACCGAGTGATCGGTTGTCCATAGCTGGGAGCTTCTGCCAGCCGCACGCTCCGGGGGATCACTGTCTCGAATACCTTCTCCTTGAAATACCTGCGCACCTCGTCGACGACCTGCTGGGAGAGGTTCGTCCGTGCATCGAACATCGTCAGGAGGACCCCTCCAATACGGAGGCTAGGGTTGAGGTGTCGACGGACGAGCGCAATGGAATCCACAAGTTGGGAGAGCCCTTCAAGGGCATAGTACTCGCACTGGATGGGGATCATCGCTTCATCCGCCGCCACGAGAGCGTTCACGGTGAGGAGGCCAAGGGAAGGAGGACAGTCCACGAGAAGGAGATCGTACCTCTCACGCACTGGCGCGAGGGCGGCCCGGAGCCGCGCCTCCCTCCCTGTGGCGTTGACGAGCTCCACCTCTGCCCCCGCAAGGTGGATACTTGCCGGGGCAAGGTCCAGGTTCCCTACGGGGGTCCCGAGAATGATTCCTTCCAGAGGCTCCCCCCGGATGAGGACATCGTACATGGATACCAGGACCTCCCGCTTTCGCACTCCGAGCCCGCTCGTGGCGTTCGCCTGGGGATCCATATCCACAAGGAGGATCCTGTGCGACCGCTCGGCGAGGCAAGCTCCCAGATTCACCGCTGTCGTGGACTTCCCCACCCCGCCCTTCTGGTTGACGATTGCGAGAACCAATCCCATGACTATATCCCCAGGGAGTTTCCCCAAACCCATTTCGCTAGACTGGGGGAACATCCTGCCCTCACAGAGGCCTCTTGGAGGGGATCCCAGGGCGACGGGGGTATACGGGCGGGGTGGGGGAGACTTTGGGGACGGCGACAACCACCCGCGAGAGATCTGTGCCAGGGAGCGCCACGAGGGTCGTCACGGGTGAACCCCCACCGAGCACGTACAAGGCCTTCCTCGCCTCCTCGATTTCCTCCCCTGCGCGTTGCCCCTTGAGGAAGAGCGCGATCCCTCCGACCTCCAGGAAGGGAAGACAGAGCTCTACGAGGACCCTAAGGGGCGCCACGGCCCTGGAGACTACGCGGAGGAACTTCTCCCTCCATGCCGGGTCATGGGCGATCCGCTCTGCCCTCCCCCAAACCACCTGGACGGGGACCTCAAGTGTCCATGCAAGGCGCTCCAGGAAGGCAACTCGCCGCCGGGATGCCTCCACTAGGGTCACGTGGATGTCAGGCCGTACGATTGCAAGAGGCACCCCAGGAAATCCTGCGCCGGATCCGATATCGGCCACGGTGCACCCGCTGGGGAATTCTCCCCCGCGCAACACAAGGAGGGAGTCCAAGAAGTGATGGACCACGATCTCCCCCGGATCGGTCCACGCTGTTAATCCAAGTTTAGGGTTCCAGACCAGGAGGAGCTCGAGATACCGCTGGAATTGTGCTTCCTGATGAGGGTGGAGGGGGATCCCCAGCTCGAAGAATCCCCTGCGCAAGAGGGCGAGGGGATCACCTTCCCCTCGGCTGTCCTTGCGGAACACGCCTATTTCGCGACCCCTTCCTCTTGCTGGGGGAGTGTCGACTCTCTCGGCCTGGGAGCGATGACCACCCTCCGCTGCTCGCCCACCCCCTGGCTATAGGTGTACACCCGAGGATGATCTTGAAGGGTGAGGTGGATGATCCTGCGATCCCTCGCCCCCATGGGTTCCAGGGGGATCTCCCGGCCCTCCTGGACCACCCGCTTCGCCACCCGCCTCGCCAGGGCCGCCAGCGTTTTCCTCCTGCGCTCCCGGTACCCCTCAACGTCCACGGTGATCTGAAGACGTTTCCCTAGGCGCCGGGAGAGGATCAGCGTAGCAAGGTATTCAAGGGCGTCCAGAGTCTGGCCACGCCGCCCGATGAGGGCCCCGAGGTCCTCTCCCTCTATCGTGACGTCGACGGAGTCCTTAGACCTCTTGGCCAGGACCTTCCCCTCGAACCCCATCTCCTTGATGATGCGGCCCACGATCTCCGTGGCGAGTTCTGCATAGTCTTCGCGGAGCCGGACGAGGACCCGCGCTTCCTTCCCGCCGATCCCGAAAACCCCACGGCTCCCCTCCTCCAGGATCTCCACATCCACCTCGTCCCGACCCACCCCTAGCGTGCGGAGGGCTTTCTCGACCGCCTCATCAACGGTGCGCCCGGTCTCCTCTAGCTCCCTCACGTCCGCCTCGCTCCTTTCTGCACAGCTCTCGCAGGAGAGGGTCGCTGGGCCAGCGGTCGTGGCCGACCGACTACGACAAGGTACTCCACGAGATAGGCAAGGGTGGAGACGATCCAGTATACAGAGACCCCGATGGGCATGAGGGTCGCAAAATAGGCAACCATGACAGGCATCAAGATGAACATGCGCGCCTGCGCTGGGTCTGTGACCGTGAGGTGTTGTTGGAGGTAGGTCGTGGCCCCGACGAGGACTGGAAAGATCATCCAGGAGGGGTGCTTCGTGAGGACCTCCAGGGAGAGCCTCGGGACCGCGTCCAGAGGGATCCCCAAAATGGTCGCCCCGTTAAAGAGACCGGGAGTATAGAGCGCCCGGAAGAGCGCCCAGAGGACGGGAAGCTGGATGAGCATGGGGAGGCATCCCCCGAAGGGGTTCACTCCATGGGCGCGGTATAGTTGCATCAGCTCCTGGTTGAGGCGTTGGGGGTCGTCCTTGTACTTCCGGCGGAGCTCCTCCATCTTCGGAGCAAGGACCTGCATCCCCTTCATGGACTTCAGTTGGGTGCGTGTGAGGGGGTGGAGGATGAGCTTGATCAGGAGGGTGAGCAGAACGATCGCCAGGGCATAGCTCTTGGTAAAGCTATAAAAAAAGTGCAGTGCGTTGGTGATTAGTTGGACGAGCCCTTGAAACATCGCGCTCTCCTCATGGCACCGGATCGAATCCGCCCGGGTGGAATGGGTGACACCGCAACAACCTCCGGAGGGCAAGCCACACGCCTCGGACGACCCCGTACTTGCCTACCGCCTCGAGGGCGTATTGGGAGCAAGAAGGGTAGAACCTGCAGGAGGGGGGCAGGTAGGGGGAGATGAACCGCTGGTAAGCACGGATCAGCGCGATGAGGAGCGTGCGCAGACTCAGTTGCATACTTCCCTCCTCACGTCTCGGAGGGCTGGCCTTCCGAGATCACGCCAGCCTCTGAAAGGAGCGCGGCCAGCCTTTCTACGAACTCCGTAAAGGGCCTCTTCTCGCCACCAGCACCATGACGGGGGATGATCACCAAATCTACACCATCCCTCAGCTCCGGCGCGAGCTGACGCAACGCCTCCCGGATCCTCCGCCGGAGCCTATTCCTCTGAACAGCCCCGCCGTGGCGGCGGCCTACCACGACTCCGATCCGGAGACCTGCCCCTTCGCGATCCAACACGTACACCACGAAGGAATCGTCGCTATACCGCCGCCCGAGCCGGTAGGCCTGCTGGAAATCCCTGCGATGGGAAAGACGACCAAGGTACCTTGGCAATAGCCGGTCACACAGTAAGCCTCTTCCTGCCCTTCGCCCTCCTTCGCCGGAGCACATTGCGCCCCCCGGGCGTGGCCATCCGGGCGAGGAACCCATGGACCCTCTTCCGTCGGTGGCGCTTGGGTTGATACGTCCGCTTAGGCAACCATCTAGCCCCTTTCCGGCAGATTTCTCCTGAACACCCGCCCAAAATTTGCCTATCTACTATACCACAAACCCGGCAACACATTCAACCGCTGCTCCGCCGGTGTGAATAGGCTGGGGATAACCGGAGCAATTATCCACATTTTCCTCGCTTCCTCCCCTTACAGGGACGGTTCCTCCGAAAAAGGGGTGAACTTCGATGTGAACCGGACAAGGGTTTTACCACGGTTATCCACAGGGTTTTCCACAATTGTGGACAACTGCAAACCCGGATCTCGGTTTTCGGATGCGCTTCTGTGTTCGACAGGGAACCCTACCTTGAGCAGCGAATGGTACGGCGCGCCTTCCCTAAAGTTATCCACAGTCGCGACGTGTTGGTGAACTGTCATAGAACGCGAAGTAGAAGGCGGGTCCTCTGGGTCTCTCGGTAGGAGTTTTTGAGGAGGTGGCAAATTTATGGAGGCGCACGCACGGGAGGATCGGTCTACCTTACAAGAGCTTTTCCTCCGCCTCCTCCGCGACCGGGGACGTCCCCGCGAGGAGGGGGTTCCAGAAGGGGGTCCAGAAGTGCGTCTAGCGATTTACGACTCTCCCCAGGCCACCCCACAAGTCATCTCCCTCTCTTCAGCCGACTTCCACGAGCTGGTGGGAGAGCTTGCCAGCAAGACCTACAACTACTCCCGGGAGCGGGGGGGGCGCATCCCCTATGTGGTGATCCGGGAGATCATCGAGAACCTCATCCACGCCTACTTCCAAGATGCTGTGATCACGATCCTCGAGGATGGGAACACCATCCGGATCTCCGACAGGGGCCCAGGGATTAAAGACAAGGAGAAGGCCTTCTTGCCAGGATTCACGACGGCGACAAGGGAGATGAAGCGGTTCATCCGAGGCGTAGGATCTGGCCTCCCTGTGGCCAGGGAACAGTTAAGCTTCCTTGGCGGGACCATCACCATCGAAGACAACCTGGAGCACGGCACCGTGGTGACGTTGCGGATGGAAAAGCGCCTTCCTCCGAGTCGGCTCGCTCCAGGCATCTCCCCAACAACTCCCTCGCATGCGCATCGTTTACCCCTCACACCGCGCCAGAAGAAGATCCTTCTCCTCATCGCCGAGCTTGGGTCAGTTGGCCCAACCACCCTCTCGAAAGAGCTCGGGATCAGTCACAGCACAGCTTATCGCGAGCTCCAGATCCTGGAGAGCCTGCAGCTCGTCACCACGAAAGGGGGAGGGAAACGTACCCTGACGGAGGAAGGCATCGCGTACTTGGACGAGGTCTTTAAGCCCTGAACCACGCAGCGTGGCCCAGGGCAAAGGTACGGTCCATCGATACTGAAACGGGCACTGCCCAGGAGGGGAGGAGCGTGAGCGTTTCCAACTTCGCGGTCGGGGATGTCTGGCAGGAAGCCCTCAAGAGGATGGAGGGTCTCCTCAGCAAGCCCACTTACGAGTCCTTCGTAAAAGCGGTGGAACCGGTCGCGCTTGAGGGAGAGACGTTTGTCTTCTCCGTCCCCAGCAAGTTCGCCAAGGAGTGGTTGGAGTCCCGTTATCTGGGCCTCATCACTAGCGTCCTCCAGGGGATCCTGCAGCGCAACGTACAAGTTCAGTTCAGCGTCGCGGCCGAGGAGCTGGTAGCTGTCAGCACCGTGGCCGAAGCCCGGAGGCCAGTCCGGGCGGCGGACGCCATGCCTTTGAACCCTAAGTATACCTTCGATACCTTCGTGGTCGGGACGGGGAACCGTTTCGCACACGCAGCGTCGATAGCCGTTGCTGAGGCGCCTGCGAAGGCGTACAACCCCCTCTTCATCTACGGGGGCGTAGGGCTCGGGAAGACGCACCTCCTCCAGGCCATTGGGCACCACGTCCTGCAAACCCGGCAGTATTTCCGGGTAGTATACGCCTCTTCAGAGAAGTTCACCAACGAGCTGATCAATGCCATCCGGGACGACAAAACCTTGGAGTTCCGCAATAAGTACCGTAGCGTGGATGTCCTCCTCATCGATGACATCCAGTTCCTCGCCGGGAAGGAACGGACCCAGGAGGAGTTCTTCCATACCTTCAATACCCTCCACGAAGCCGGCAAGCAAATCGTGATCACGAGCGACCGCCCTCCCAAAGAGATCCCGACCTTGGAGGATCGTCTCCGCTCGCGCTTCGAATGGGGCTTGATTGCCGATATCCAGCCGCCTGACCTGGAGACCAGGATCGCGATCCTGAGGAAGAAGGCGGAGATCGATTCCATCAACCTTCCAGACGAAGTCGCCGAGTTCATCGCCAGACAAGTCCAGAGCAACATCCGCGAACTGGAGGGTGCCCTCATGCGCGTCGTCGCCTACGCCACCCACGCCTCCCTCCCGCTCACTGTAGAGGTCGCGGCGGAGGCCCTGGCGGACATCCTTCCTCTTTCCCGAGCGAAGCCTGTTACCCTCGCGGCGATCCAGAAGGTGGTCGCGGAGTACTTCGGGATCAGGGTAGAGGAGATGCGGGGAAAGCGCCGCACCAAGGGGGTAGCGTTCCCCCGGCAGGTAGCCATGTACCTTGCCCGGGAACTCACCGAGGCCTCCCTCCCCCAGATCGGGCAGGAATTCGGGGGCAGGGACCACACCACGGTCCTCCACGCCTGCGAACGGGTGAAGGCTGCGATGAGTCAAGATCCTCACCTAGCCGCCTCTATCAAGGCGTTGATGGAGCAGTTCCGGAGGGGGGGATAGCCTCATGCTCCTGGGGGTATTTTGTGGATAAAAACAGCAGTTATCCACAGAGTGGGAGGGCTCCTCAGGGGGTAGGTGCGATGCGGGGTGTTCTTCTCCAATTTATCCAGTGGTTCTCCACATCTTCCTCCCCAGCACTCCCCGTCTCCGGAGCGCTCCTGCCGTAGCAACGCTCCCCCCTCCACAGCGCACACAGGGACGGATCCTACTACGGTGAATTATTCTTTGAGGGAAGAAATACAGGAATCCGTAATGGAGGATCTTGGGATGCGTGTACGGAGTACCCAAAAAGATCTTGAGTGGGGAACCCACCTCGTCTCGCGGGCCATTTCTGCCAGGAGTTCTATGCCGATCCTTGGAACGATCCTCCTGGAGACCTTGGCTGAGGGCCTCAAGCTCATTGCCACCGATCTGGAGTTGGCGATCCAGGTCACTGTCCCTGCTGTGGTTGAGGAGGGCGGAGCCCTCGCTTTGCCTGCGCGGCTCCTCGTAGAGATCCTCGATAACCTCCCCAGCGACGAAGTGGAGATCCGCTCGGAGATGGGGACAACTCAAGCCGAGATTGTCTGTCGCAGGAGCTCCTTCGAGGTCATGGGAATGGCCCCGGAGGACTTCCCTTCCATCCCCGATGTGGAAGGAAAGCCCATCTGCCGTCTCCCCGCTGAGCTCCTTCGCGCGATGATCCGCCAGACCATCTTTGCCTGCAGCACAGATGAGACACGCCCCCACCTCACAGGGGTCAACTTCGTCGTCTCCGGCCTAGATGCGCGCATGGTGGCGACCGATGGGGGAAGGTTGGCGCTGAGGAAAACCACCCTTCACGAGGTGCCAGAAGGGACTCTGAACGTCATTCTCCCCCAGAAAGCCATGCACGAGCTTATCCGGGCCCTGGGGGGTGTGGCCGGGGATGTAGAGGTCGCGATGGCCGGGGGACAGGTTGCCTTCCTGCTCCCCCGTGTACGCATCCTGACGAGGACCATTGCCGGAACGTTCCCGAACTATGAGCAGATCATCCCCCAGGAGTATAAGCAGCGCATCCGTGTTGCGACGGAGGACTTCCTGGCCGCCGTCAGGCGGGCGAGTATAACTGCGAAGGACTCGAGCAACGTGGTTCAGATCCATACCGTGCAAAACACGATGATCGTCACGTCGAACACCCCGGAGGTGGGCCGGGCCAGGGAGGAGGTGGAGGTAGAAACTTCCGGGGAGCCGATCCAAGTCGCCTTCAACGCGCGATACCTTCTGGACGCGCTTTCGATCATGCCCTCCGATCAGGTCTATTTTGACCTCACCGGCCCGCTGAGCCCTGGGGTCTTACGCCCAGTGGACTCCCAGGACTACCTCTACATCCTTGCCCCTGTGCGGATCTATGCATAAGGTCCCCATCCATACCGCTACCATTGAGCTAGGGCAGTTCCTCAAGTGGGCGAGAGTCGTTCAGACTGGGGGTCAAGCGAAGATCCTCATCGCGAGGGGGGCTGTCCGTGTGAACGGGGAGGTGGAGCGTCGCCGCGGGCGGACCCTGCGCCCTGGTGATGTCGTAGAGGTGGAGGGGAGGGGGGCGTTCGTTGTGGGAGCCCCTTGATATCCGAACATAAGTTTGATATCCTTTGAGGTAGGACATGGCTGTTCTCGTGGAGTTCGAAGCACAAGGGTTCCGGAACCTCCTCCAGGTGCGGCTGGGTCTCGGGGAAGGGTTGAACTTCGTGATCGGGGGTAATGCGCAAGGGAAGACGAGCCTGATTGAGGCTGTATACATGGTGGCAACAGGGAGATCGCCACGGGCACGGAAGGAGGCCGAAGTGATCAACTGCCACAAGGAGCGTGTGCTGCTCCGCGCCCGTGTGCGGCATGGCACGCTGGAGGAGACCCTGGAGGCATTGCTTGGGCGGGTGCCTAACTTCTCGAAAGAGCTCCGGGTCAACGGGAAGAGGATTTCGCGCGCGGAGCTCCTCGGGCGCCTCCCTGTGGTCCTTGCCTGGGGACACGACCAAGATGCCCTGCAGGGTCCTCCCTCCCTCCGCCGCCGCCTCCTGGATGATACCCTGGCACAGATGAGCCATACCTATTACTTCACGCTCGTCCGGTACGGACGGACCCTTCAACAGCGGAACTCCCTCCTGAGAAGGGGGCTCGTCCGGAACCTGGATCCTTGGGATGAGCAGCTGATCCTGCATGGGGCCACTCTAACTGTGCGAAGGCTCGACCTCCTGAGGCGCTTGGCTCCTCTCGTGAGCCGGACCTACGGGGAATTCATGGGTGGGGGGGAGTCCCTTGAGGTGAGCCTCCTTCCTTCTTGGGAGGGGACGACGCTGACCGAGGTTGTGGGCGCGGGCCAGTCCGCCCTCCGCCGGTGGCGGAAATTGGAAGAGCAGCGCGGAGCAACCCTCACGGGACCGCATAGGGATGACATCGTGTTCCGTGTAGGGGGTCTTGACCTGCGTGCCTATGGGTCACGAGGGCAACAGGTTGCGGCCATGCTCGCTTGGCGCCTGGGGGAGTGGCAGGTCCTCCGCCAGGTCCTCGGGGAGGAACCCCTGCTCCTCCTCGACGACGTCCTGGCAGAGCTCGACCCCCGCCGCCAATCGGGATTTCTGGAACAGGTAGCGAGGGGGCCCCAAGCGCTGGTGACGGCGACGACATTCCCCTCCTCCGCACTCGCTGGAATCGCGACGAAGGTGTTCTCCATCCGCGCAGGAGAGATCTCCCTATGGGCCGGAGAAGGCGTTCGGACCTGACTTCGATCAAGGACGTGATCCGCACCAGCGAGCGCTCCCACGAATGGGCGAGGGTTGCCGCCGCTGCGCTCGCCCAGCACACCTGGGAGGAGGTGGTAGGGCCCGAAGCCGCGCAGGCAACCAGGGCAAAGGCCGTGCAGCATGGCGTCCTCCTTGTGACGACCGACCACCCAGCATGGGCGCAAGAGCTCTCCCTGCGGCGCAAGGAGCTTGTGGAGGAGATCAACCGCAGGGTTGGAGCGAGGGTCCTCGAGGATATCCGGTTCATCGTGGGGGGAAGCGGAGAGGAGTAGCTCGGTGTACAGGAGCGGAACCGCCGAGGGGGTGAGGGCGTGTACGTGCACCTAGGAGGGGATGTCGTGGTTCTGGCCAGCGAGATCGTGACGATCCTAGACGCCCGGCTCCTGGAGACATCTGAGGATGTCCGGCGCCTCGTCGATAGGGCCGTGAGGGAGGGACGCTTACGCGGGAACGGGATCACAGCAGGCTGCAAGGCCATTGTCATCACCTCCTCTGCGGTCTATCCCTCGACGGTTTCGTCGGTCACCTTGGCAAAGCGGATCTCCCTCGTTCCCGGTAGCACAGGGATCTCCGGAGCCGAAGCGGCCGGAGGGCTTACATGAAGGCAAATTGACAGGGGTGGGGACGGGTGGTATACTTGGCAAAGGCATACGCGGGTGCGTGTGCCCACTTTTTGTGTACGGGGGTCCTGGCGTGCGGAAGACCTATGATGCCCAGCAGATTCAAGTCCTAGAAGGCCTCGAGGGCGTACGCCGGCGGCCGGCCATGTACATCGGGAGCACTGGCCCCGACGGTCTCCACCACCTTCTGTTCGAAGTCGTGGACAACAGCGTAGACGAGGCCCTCGCCGGACGTTGTGAGAACATCGACGTGATCCTCCATAGGGATGGCTCGGCGACGGTGATCGACGATGGCGGAGGGATCCCCGTGGACATCGTCCCCCGGGTGGGGAGACCAGGGGTAGAGGTTGTGATGACCATGCTCCACGCCGGGGGCAAGTTCGGGGGAGGGGCCTACAAGATCTCCGGCGGCCTCCACGGAGTTGGGGTCTCCGTGGTCAATGCCCTCTCTGAGTGGCTAGAGGTCGAGGTATGGCGCGATGGGAAGGCTTACCGCCAGCGGTTTGCCAGGGGGAAGAAGGTCACGGAGCTCGAGGTCATCGGGACCACGGATAGACACGGTACCCGTGTGACGTTCAAGCCGGATCCCCAGATCATGACCTCCCTCGATTTTGATTTCCAGGTCCTCGCGCGGCGCCTGGAGGATCTCGCCTACCTGAACGCTGGCCTTACGCTCTCCCTCACAGACGAGCGCACAGGGCAGAGCGTGCGATTCCGGCACGAGGGGGGGATCCGGGAGCTGGTCCGGGCCCTGAACAGGAACCGGACGGTCCTCCACGACGAGCCCATCTACGACCGCCGCGTGCGTGGGGAGACAGAGGTCGAGGTGGCGATCCAGTACAACGACACCTACCTGGAAGATGTCCTCACCTACGTCAATACCATCCCGACCACCGAAGGAGGGACGCACCTCATAGGGTTTCGTTCCGCCCTCACGCGCACCATCAATGAGTATGCGCGCCGGATGGGCCTCCTGAAGGAGAGCGACCCTCCCCTGCAAGGAGAGGACGTGCGCGAAGGCCTTACCGCAGTTCTCTCGGTGAAGCTCGTCGAGCCCCAGTTTGAGGGACAGACCAAAACGAAGCTCGGGAATACCGAAGTGAAAGGGATCGTCGAGTCCATCGTGGGCGAGGCCGTTGCCACCTACTTACAGGAGCATCCCAGCGAGGCCCGGAGGATCGTCAACAAAGCCATCACAGCAGCTAGGGCGCGGGAGGCCGCCAAGCAGGCCCGCGAACTCGTCCGGCGCAAGAGCGCATTAGAGATTTCCACGCTTCCCGGGAAGCTCGCGGACTGTGTGGAGAAGGATCCCAGCAAGTGCGAGCTCTTCGTCGTGGAGGGGGATTCTGCTGGGGGATCGGCCAAGCAAGGGCGTGACAGGCATTTCCAGGCTGTCCTCCCGATCCAAGGGAAGATCCTCAATGTGGAGAAGGCGCGCGAGAACAAGATGCTCGCGCATGAAGAGATCCGCGCGCTCATCACGGCGCTCGGGACAGGCCTGAAGGAGAACTTCGACATCCACAAGCGACGCTACGACCGCATCATCCTCATGACCGACGCGGATGTTGATGGTGCGCATATCCGGACGCTCCTCCTGACTTTCTTCTACCGCTACATGCGGAGCCTGATCGAGCACGGCAAGGTCTACATTGCCCAGCCCCCGCTCTACCTGGTGCGGGTAGGGAAAGAGCGCCGCTATGCATACAGCGACGCGGAACTCCAGAGGATCGTCTCGGAGCTCAAGGAGAACGGGCATCACTTCGAGGTCCAGAGGTACAAAGGGTTGGGGGAGATGAACCCAGAGCAGCTCTGGGAGACGACCATGAACCCCCAGACACGGACCCTCCTCCAGGTCCGCCTCGAGGATGCGCGGCAGGCCGATGAGATCTTCCGGACCCTCATGGGAGAGCAAGTGGCCCCCCGCCGACAGTTCATCCAGAAGTATGCCAAAGAAGTACGCAACCTCGACATTTAAGCCACCCACCAAGGGGGAAGTTCCAGCTGCTACGGTGTAGCACGACTGCTGTCCGTTAAGTAAGTAGGGGCTCCCGGAAAGGACACCCCGCCCGAAGAGGACAGAAAGCTGAGGGAAGAGCAATGGCGATGGAGGAGTCGAAGATCATCCCACGGCCCATCGAGGAGGAGATGAAGGCCTCCTACCTCGACTACGCGATGTCGGTGATCGTGAGCCGGGCGCTCCCCGACGTGCGTGACGGGTTAAAGCCGGTGCAACGCCGGATCCTCTATGGGATGCTGGAACTGGGGTTGCGCCCGGATTCCGCCTACAAGAAGTGCGCCCGCATCGTCGGCGACGTGATGGGGCGGTACCACCCGCATGGGGATGCCCCCGTCTACGAGGCCCTCGTGCGCATGGCCCAAGAGTTCTCCTTCCGCTATCCCCTGGTGGATGGGCAGGGGAACTTCGGCTCCGTAGATGGAGACTCGCCCGCGGCGATGCGATACACCGAGGCAAGGCTCTCGCACCTCGCCATGGAGATGCTGGCGGACATCGACAAGGACACCGTGGACTTCATGCCCAACTTCGACCAGACCATGATGGAGCCCACGGTGCTGCCGGCACGCGTTCCCAACCTGCTGATGAACGGGGCGAGCGGGATCGCCGTGGGGATGGCCACCAACATCCCGCCACACAATCTCTCTGAGCTCGTGGACGCTCTGGTCTACTTGGTGGACCGGTGGGACCCCGAGAAGGGCTACATTGCGGACCCGGAGGAGCTCTTGAAAATCGTGAAGGGGCCGGACTTCCCCACGGGAGGGCTCATCCTGGGGAAGGAGGGCATCCGCGATGCGTACCTGAAAGGGAAAGGTTCCATCATCATGCGCGCAAAGGCCGCCATCGAGGAATTACGCGGCGGGCGCACGGCAATTGTGGTCACGGAGATCCCCTACATGGTCAACAAGGCGGCGCTCATTGAGCGCATCGCCGCTCTTGTCCGCGAGAAGAAGGTGACGGGGATCTCCGACCTCCGTGACGAGAGCGACCGGGAGGGGCTGCGCATCGTCATCGAGCTACGCCGTGACGCCAACCCCCAGATCGTGTTGAACCAGCTCTATAAGCATACCCAGATGCAGACGAGCTTTGGGGCGATCATGCTCGCCCTCGTGGACGGGGTCCCCCGCGTCCTGACCCTGAAGGAGCTCCTCGTCCATTATCTCGACCATCGCCGGGTGGTGACCGAGCGCAGGACACGGCACGAGCTGGCCAGGGCCGAGCAACGCCTCCACGTCGTGGAGGGCCTGCACGTCGCGCTCCAGCACCTGGACGAGGTCATCGCCCTTATCCGGAAGTCCAAGGATGTCCCGTCTGCCAGGAAAGGCCTGATGTCGAAGTTCGGCCTCTCGGAGGTCCAAGCCGATGCCATCCTGGAGATGCGCCTCCAGCGCCTGACGGCGCTCGAGCGGGAGAAACTGGAAGAAGAACACCGTGAGCTCCTCAAGCGCATCGCTTCCCTCCGGGAGATCCTCCTGGATCCCAGGAAGGTCCTGGGGATCGTACGTCAGGAGCTCCTAGAGGTCAAGGAGAGGTATGGGGATGCGCGACGCACGCGGATCCTCGCCAAGGAGGCGGAGCTGGAGGCGGAGGACCTCATCGCTGATACGCCCGTGGTAGTGACCCTGACTCGCTTTGGGTACATTAAGCGGCAACCCCTCGACGTGTACCGAAGCCAGCGCCGCGGCGGGAGGGGCATCGTGGGCATGGAGACCCGGGAGGAGGACGTGGTGGAACATGCCGTGGTGACCACCAACCACAGCTTCCTCCTCTTTTTCACCGACCGCGGGAAAGTTTACCGTCTCAAGGCTTACGAAGTTCCCGAGGCGGGACGTACGGCGCGCGGTGTTGCCCTCGCGAACCTCATTGGGGTCTCTCCTGGGGAACGCGTCCACGCGGTTGTCGGGTTGAGGAGCTTCGAGGAGGCGGGCCACCTCTTCATGGTGACCAAGTACGGGTTCGCCAAGAAGACGGGCCTCATGGAGTTCATCCACGCACGGCGCGCGGGGGTGATCGCCATCGCCCTCGATGAAGGGGACGAGCTGGTGGGAGTGCGCCACACAGACGGGACGAGGGAGCTGGTCCTGGCAACGCGCCTGGGGCAGGCCATTCGCTTCCATGAGAAGGATATCCGGGAGATGGGGCGAGCCGCCCGGGGGGTAAGGGCCATCCGGTTGCGCCAAGGGGATGAAGTTGTCGGGGTCGCTGGAGTCCATGAAGGGAGAACACTGCTCACCGTGACCGACCTGGGGTATGGCAAGCGAACCCCTATCGAGGCGTACCCGCTCCAGCGCCGCGGCGGCAAAGGCATCCGGAACATCCGCATCGGGAAGAAGAACGGCCAGGTTGTGACCATCCGGGCCATTGAAGACGAGGACGAGATCCTTGTCGTCACCACAAAGGGGATCGTGTTCCGGTGCCCTGGGAAGGACCTCCCGGTCATGGGCCGTAACGCCCAGGGAGTCCGGATCATCAGGGTTGGCGGGGACGACAGGGTAGCTGCCGTTGCGAAGGTATCGGGAAAGGAGGAGTAGGGGGAAGATGTGCCCTCCGGCTCTTCTCAAGGAGAGGGTTCAGGGCACAGTGACGAAGGTAGTGGGTGGGTTCTGTTTCGTGTATGCAGGCGGGAGGACAGTACAGTGCGTGCTCCGGGGGCGTGTGAAGCGGGAGCGCCGTTTAGAAACCAGCCCTGTCGTTGTCGGCGACCGGGTGACGTTCACCCTCCTGCCGGACGGGACTGGCGTCATTGAGGAGATCCTCCCGCGCTCCTCTACCCTCTCCAAGGTCTCCCCGCGCAACCCGAAGATCCGCCAGGTGCTCGCCGCGAACGTAGACCAAGCCTTGATCGTGTTCGCGGCCCGTGCTCCCGATCCCTCCCCCCCGTTTATCGACCGCTTCCTCGTCTTGGCAGAGGCGGAAGGGTTGGCCCCCATTCTCTGCTTGAACAAGGTCGATCTCGGGGTCCCTGAGGAGCTCGTGGCGCGGTACCGCTCCATCGGCTACCTGGTCCTGCAGACGAGCGCACTCACCGGGGAGGGGTTGGACCAACTGAGGGAGGTCCTCCGCGGCCATATCTCCATCCTCGTGGGTCCCTCTGGGGTTGGGAAGAGTAGCCTGCTCAACGCCATCCAGCCCGGACTGCGACGCCGTGTCGGGGAGATCAGCATGCGGGCGCAGCGAGGGCGGCATACCACCACCGCGGCCGAGTTGATCCCGCTCACCTCTGGAGGCTTTGTCGTGGATACACCCGGGGTTCAGGTTCTCGAGGTCCTCCACATCCCCCGTGAGGAGCTGCAGGATCTCTTCCCGGAGATGCGCACCCTCCGGGGCACCTGTGCCTTCCCTGATTGCCTACACGTCGCCGAGCCTGGGTGCGCTGTGAAGAGGGGGGTGGAGGAGGGGAAGGTCCACCCCGAACGGTATGCCAGCTACCTCGCGATCTTAGCCGAGCTCGAGCGCGCCCCCCAGTTTCCCCCGAAGAAAGCGCAAGGCTATCTCTCTGGATAGTGGAGGAATACTGCAGCCCCGGTGGCGACAAACGCAGCAGCCACCAGGGGGACTACCCGCAGACCGAGGGAGTGTTCGGGCGTGTAGCCGAGTGCCTGGAGGGTCCCCCCGAGCGTTGCCCCTGCGAGGCTCGTCGTCCCGTTGAACACGAGTCCCTGGAAGGCAAAGAAGAGCGCTTCGTGCCGCATCCCGGAGATCCGGTGGTAGTCCTCGGCGATGTCCGCGAGGAGGGCGTTGGGCAAGACGAACAGAGCTGCGACGGGGAACCCAGATGCCGCGACGATCACGTACCCCTGTGTGGCAGAGTCGAGGGGGAGAGGCCAAAGCCCGACTCCAGAGAGGAAAGGCAAGATGAACAAGGCGGTCCCTAAGGCGGCGAGGAGAGTCCTCTTTTTCCCCAGGATCCTGATGAGCCAGGGGACAAAGAGGATCCCCCCAAGGGTACAGAGGAGAGAGAACGCGAGCACATGGCCTACCCTCTCTCTCGGTAAACCCATAAGGACGGTGATGAAGTAGACGAGGGAGAGGTTGATCATACTCAGTCCGAACCACATGAAACTGAGCCCTGCCAGGTAGACCTGGAACTTCTTCATTGCCAGGACCTCCTTGATTGCTGCCAGGAATCCCCTTCCCCCCTCCTTGAGTTCCTCTTCCTCCACGCTGCCCGCTGCCCACAGGGCGAGGAGCGCGATGCCCCCAATGGCGAGGCCCATACGGGGGAACCCATACCTACTGGAGAGCCGGGAGGAGAGCACGAAGGCTCCGCCAACGCCAGCGAGGTTGAATGCCGCCTGCCATGCCGCGGTGGCGACCCTCCCTTTGCCTCCCGCAGTGATCTCAGGGAGGAGCGCAGCATACGGGTTCATGACGAAGGTGAACAGGAAGAAAAACAAGGCCAAGAGAAGCGTGAGGTAGAGGAAGTTCGCCAGATGTGGGGAAGGCCTGGGGGGTACCCAGAGGAGGAGGAAACACAGGACGAGGAGGGGGGAACCCAGGATGATGAACGGCCTGCGCCTCCCCCACCGTGTCCTCACCCGGTCGCTCCAGAACGCCACAGGCAAGTCGGCGAGGGCATCGACGAGACGCCCCAGGGCCATGGCGAGCCCAACGAGGCCAGGAGCTGTGCGCTGCGGCAGGCCCACGCCGGGGGGCGGGGCGTAATAGAAGAAGGTCCAGAGCAGCACAGTCTGGAGCAGCAGGCTTCCCCCAAGGCTCCCAAGGCCATAGAGAACCCTCGTGGTCCCGCCCTGCCTCACCTGGAGCCTGGATCGAGCTCCCATCAATCCCCCTCAAGGGAACGGACAGAAATCGTGCGACACCGTAGCATCTGGAGCTTCCCCCGTGTCGGGGTGACTTAGGAGGACTCCTGTTCCTCGGATTCCACGCCTCCCCCGCCAACCCCTGGGAGACCCAATTCCTGAGTCACCCCCCGCCAAAATCCGTGCCCGGGTTTTGGTGGGGGATGGTAAGTCGAGCAGGGGGTTTTCCCCACGGGAGACCATGTTGCGAAGCCTCACGAGTTCGCATATAATCGAAACAACTCAGAATCCGTCCTCGCCCTCGGAGGGCGTGGTTCCCAGCCCGTGCAGGCCATGGTAGATGCTTCTGGGTGCCAGATGATCGACGGGGAGACGAGGGTTGTGGGGATCATCGGGGATCCTGTCTCCCACAGCCTGTCGCCCCGTATGCACAACGCTGCGTTCGCCCACTACCACATGAACTGGTGCTATCTCCCATTCCCCGTGCCGTCGCCCTTGCTCCCGGATGCCATCCGCGGCCTGCGAGCCTTGGGGATAGTGGGGGTGAACGTGACCATCCCCCACAAGGAGTCGGTGCTGCCGCTCCTGGACGAGGTGGATGGCGAGGCGAGGGCCATCGGTGCTGTGAATACGATCCACATTGTGGAGGGGAGGTGTTTTGGGTATAACACCGATGCGCACGGTTTCCGTGAGGCGCTGCGCCAGGAGGGTTTGTTTGCCCCTTCAGGGCGGAGGGTTGCGGTACTCGGGGCGGGTGGAGGCGCTAGGGCCGTGTGCGCTGCCGTTGCATGGGAGGGCGCGGGAGAGGTCGTCATCCTGAACCGTACCCCCGAGCGGGGGCGCCGTCTTGCAGAAGATCTCGCGAGGCGATTCCCGGAGACTCGGTTCTCTTTCCTCCCCCTGGAGGGGAGGCTAGTCAAGGAGGTCCTTCCCACCTGTGACCTCGTCGTTCAAGCCACGAGCCTTGGGATGAAGGGGGAGGCATCTCCGGTGAAAGAGCCGACGGTCTTTCACAAAGGAATGGTGGTCGTGGACCTTGTCTACCAGCCTGAGGAAACGCCGTTCCTCCGAATGGCAAGGGCCATGGGGGCAAAGACAGTGACTGGCTTGACGATGCTCGTCTACCAAGGGGCGAGGAGTTTCGAGATCTGGACGGGACGCCCTGCCCCCGTTGCCGTGATGAAACAAGCGATTGGCCTTACCCTGTACCACCGGGAGGAGTAGGCCATGCTCCGCTTCTATACCGCTGGGGAATCGCATGGCAAAGGTCTCGTCGCGATCTTGGAGGGGATGCCCGCAGGAGTTCCCGTCCGTGAAGAGGAGATCGACGCCCAGCTCCGGCGCCGCCAGCTTGGGTACGGGCGAGGGAAGAGGATGGCCATAGAGGAAGACAGGGTGGAGATCCTGTCGGGTGTGATCCGCGGGGAGACGACTGGCGCCCCCATTGCCCTGTGGGTAGCCAACCGGGACTGGCGTCCGGATGAACCCGACATCACGAGGCCACGACCAGGGCATGCAGACCTCACGGGGGCTCTCAAGTACAACTTCCGGGACGTGCGGCGGGTCCTGGAGCGGGCGAGCGCGCGGGAGACAGCAGCACGAGTGGCTGCCGGAGCTGTCTGCCGGCAGTTCCTGGAGGAGTTCGGGATCTCGATCCTGAGCCACGTCACGGAAATCGGCGGCGTCTGCGCCGCCCGGCGCCCTGAGGGTTGGGAAGCACTCCGCGCGGCAGCGGAGTCCTCGGAGGTGCGGTGCGCTGACCCGGAGTCGGCGCGACAGATGATGGCCGCGATCGATGCGGCCGGGGAGAGAGGGGACACCCTGGGGGGCGTTGTCGAGGTGGTTGCCCTGGGCGTTCCCCCTGGCCTAGGGAGTTACGTGCATTGGGACCGGAAGCTTGATGCCCGACTTGCCATGGCCTTGATGTCCATCAACGCCATCAAAGGGGTGGAGTTCGGCCTTGGGTTTGCGGCGGCCCGAACGCCGGGCACGCAGGCCCATGACGAGATTTTCTGGGAGGAGGGGGTGGGATTTTACCGCGGGACGAACCGGGCGGGAGGGATCGAAGGTGGCATGAGCACTGGGGAGCCGATCATCGTCCGGATCGCCATGAAACCTCTCTCTACTCTTCGAAGGCCGCTGCGCTCGGTGGACCTCATTACCAAAGAGCCTGTTGAGGCGGTGGTCGTGCGGAGCGACGTGTGCGCGGTCCCCGCGGCGGGGGTCGTTGCCGAGGCGATGGTTGCCATCGTCCTCACCGATGCGATGCTGGAGAAGTTCGGCGGCGACCACCTCCACGAGATCAAGAGGAGCTACGAGGCCTACAGGCAAAGGATCAAGGAATGAGGAACGTTGTGCTCATCGGGTTCATGGGGACTGGGAAGAGCGCGATCGGCGAGAGGCTTGCCAAGCACCTTGGTTGGGCATTCGTGGACACAGATGCCCTTGTGGAAGCGAGGGAGGGGCGTACGATCCCAGAAATCTTCCAGAAAGATGGGGAGGACTACTTTCGCGACCTGGAATCGCGGGTGATCGCGGACGTCTGCCGGGGGGAGGGGCAGGTCATCGCGACAGGAGGAGGGGCGGTCCTGCGCCAGGAGAACCGCAAGCTCCTTCGGGAGGCAGGGGTTGTGATCTCCCTCGTGGCCGACCCAGAGGCACTCCTCGTGCGCCTGGGGAGCGGGGAAGGGAGGCCTCTCCTCGCCGGGGACGTCCGGGGGAACTTGCAGCGCCTTCTCAAGGAGAGGGAGCCTTTCTATCAGGAGGCGGACGTGGTCGTGGATGTAACGGGTAAAGACCCGGAGGAGGTCGTCGAGGAGTGCCTCAACCGCCTTTGCGGGAGAGTTTGCGAGACGATCCCCGTGCACACCCGGGAGCGGACCTATCCCGTGTATGTCGGGGAGGGTGCGGTGAGCCTGCTTGGGTGGGAGCTTGCCAAGATCTCCTCTGGACGGAGAGTAGCCCTCCTCACGCATCGCGACCTCTATTCCCGCTACGGGGAGAGCGTGGTGAACTCCTTAGAGGCCTCTGGATTCGATGTGGCGGTGATCACGATCCCGGCAGGGGAAAGGGCCAAGAGCCTGAGGACGGTGTGGGGGCTCTACGATTCCTTAACCTCCGCCCGCATGGACAGGACCTCTATCCTCGTTGCAATGGGAGGAGGCGTCATCGGGGATGTGGGGGGGTTCGTCGCCTCGACCTATATGCGGGGGATTCCCCTGGTCCATCTTCCCACGACCCTCCTTGCCCAGGTGGACAGCAGCATTGGAGGCAAGACGGCGGTCAACCACCCGAGGGCCAAGAACCTCATCGGGACGTTCTACCAACCGCACATGGTGGTGGTGGACACCACGTTCCTGCGTTCACTCCCCAAGAGGGAAGTCCGCGCGGGCCTGGCGGAGGTGGTCAAAGCAGGGGTGGTTGGCGATCCCGACCTCTTCCTCCATCTCGAACGGAGCCACACACAGATCCTCTCGCTCGAGGCGGCCCCCCTCGTCGAGGCGATCAAGCGGGCAGTCGCCGTGAAGGTCCGAGTCGTGGAGGAGGACGAGCGGGACCAGAGCCGAAGGATGGTCCTGAACTACGGACATACCATTGGGCACGCTCTTGAGATTGCCGCAGGGTTTCGCTACAGGCACGGGGAGGCTATTGCGATAGGGATGGTCCTGGAAGCAGAGGTGGCCACGCGGATGGGGCTCTTCCCAGAAGGAGAGGCCCGGCGCCAGGAGGAGCTCCTGCGGCGCATGGGTCTCCCCACGAGGGCGAGAGCCGTCGATCCGGGGAAGGTGCTTGAGGCGATGGCGTTCGATAAGAAAGCGCGCGGGGGGAAGCTCCGGTTCGCTCTGCCTACGGCCATCGGGCGCGTAGAAGTCGTCGAGGATGTCCCCCCTGCGCTCCTCGAGGAGGTCCTGAGGGGTGGCTAGGATCCTTGTGGTACATGGTCCCAACCTGAACCTCCTAGGAGAGCGCCAGCCGGAGGTCTATGGGAGGCAGACCCTGGAGGAGATCAACCGGAGCCTCCAGGCTCTTGCCGAGGCCGAGGGTGTGGAGGTGGAATTCTTCCAGAGCAACCATGAGGGCGCGATCATCGACCGCCTCCAGCAGGCCAGGAAGGCCGTGGATGCCGTTGTCATTAACCCCGGGGCACTCGGGCACTATAGCTATGCGCTACGGGATGCGATCGCAAGCCTCCCCATCCCTGTGGTGGAGGTCCACCTGAGCAATCCCCATGCGCGGGAGGAGTTCCGCCACAAACTCGTCCTTGCTCCCGTGTGCAGGGGACAGGTGGCAGGGTTCGGCCCGTATAGCTATCTCCTGGGCCTGCGCGCAGCGATCCACCTGATTAGGGAGGAGGCGGCACGGTAGGGGACAGGAGGGCGCCATGGTGGTGAGGGGGATCCGAGGCGCGACCGTCGCATCGGAGAACACTGAGGAGGCGATCCTCTCCGCGACCAAGGAGCTCCTCCAGGAGATGGTCAAGGCGAACGGAGTCCAAGCCCAGGACATCGCCGCTGTGATCTTCACGGCGACCCCAGACCTCGACGCAACGTTCCCGGCGGAGGCGGGCCGTGCCCTGGGATGGGTGGCCGTCCCCCTCCTCTGCGCAAGGGAGTTGAGCGTTCCCCATGCGCTCCGCCGGTGCATCCGGGTTCTCATGCTGGTGAACACGACCAGGAGCCAGGAGGAGATCGTCCACATCTACCTGAGAGGAGCGGAGGTCCTCCGCCCGGACCTCTCCACGTGACGCTGAGGAGGACGTGAATGGAGCTCATCGTGACACCTGTACCTAGACTCCGGGGGCGCTTCCGCCCTCCAGGGGACAAGTCCATCTCCCACCGGGCGGTCATGCTCGCTGCCATCGCCGAGGGAGAGACGGTGGTGGAGGGATTCTTGCGGGCTGCGGATTGCATCCAGACGGTACACTGCCTGCGGCTCTTAGGGGTCCCGATAGAGGAGGAAGCGGACCGGCTCGTCGTCCACGGGGTAGGACTGCGCGGGTTAAGGGAAGCGGAGGATGTCCTGGACGCAGGGAACTCCGGGACGACCATGCGCCTCCTCTGCGGGATCCTTGCGGGCCAGCCGTTTCACACGGTGATCACCGGCGACGCCTCCCTCCGGAGACGGCCTATGGACCGCGTCGTGATTCCCCTCAGGGAGATGGGCGCGAGGATCGAGGGAAGGGTGGGGGGCAAGTATGCCCCCCTTGCGATCCGCGGCGGGGACCTCCGAGGCATAGACTACACCCTCCCCGTCCCTAGCGCGCAGGTCAAGTCCGCAGTCCTCCTCGCGGGACTCTACGCGGAGGGTCCTACGACGGTACAAGAGCCCCTTCCCTCCCGTGATCACACCGAGCGGATGCTCGCGGCCTTCGGGGTGGAGGTATCGCGAGGCGCCCAGCTGGTTACGGTGAATCCCCCCGGGAAGCTCCGTGGCACCAGGGTTCAGGTACCCGGTGACTTCTCTTCTGCGGCGTTCCTCCTCGTCGCTGCGGCCGCGCACCCGGGGGCGGAGGTGGTCCTTGAGAACGTGGGGTTGAATCCCACGAGGACCGGGGCCCTAGAGGTTCTCCGCGAAATGGGGGCCTGGATCGAGGTGGTGCACCGAGAGGAACTCGGTGGCGAACCGTTGGGCGACCTCCTCGTGCGGGGAGGACCCCTGAAGGGCACACGCATCACGGAGGATCGGATCCCCCGGCTGATTGACGAGATCCCCATCCTGTGCATTGCTGCCGCCGTCGCAGAAGGGGAAACGGTGATCCACGGCGCCGGGGAACTCCGGGTGAAGGAGTCAGATCGCCTCGCGGCGGTCACCGCAGGCCTGAGGGCCCTCGGGATCAGTGTAGAGGAACTCCCCGATGGGTTCGTCGTCCAGGGGGGACGGTTCCGCGGGGGGAGAGTTCACAGCTTTGGCGATCATCGCATTGCCATGTCCTTTGCCGTTGCCGGGCTGCTCAGCGAGGAACCCGTGGTGGTAGAGGACGCTGAGTGCATTGGGGTCTCGTTCCCTGGTTTCGCAGAGGCCATCCGGCAGCTCATCCCCACCTGAGTTTTGGGTGGGGACCCCAACAGGGGGAACATGGTTCCTGTCCGTTTACCCGAGAAAGGAGGCAGTGCGTGAGTCCTGTTGATCCCAGGAAATCCTTCCCCCGCCGATTCGTCCCACCTGATGCGGAGATGGGGCGGTGGGAGGAGGTGGAGCGGGTTGGGCAGGCGCTCTTGAATACCCACCCTGATTCGCCGGAGGGACTGGTGCGCTGGCTCGAGGATGCGAGCGAACTCATGGCATGCGTGTTCGAGGAGCGAGCACGCCGCTACATCGCCATGACCTCCCAAACTGACGATCCCGACCGGGAGCAGGCCTACCTGACCTTTGTGCGCGAGGTTGAACCGAGGGCCAAGCTCCTGTGGCATCGCCTGGATGAGGTTTATCTCCGAAACCCACACCGGCAGTTCCTCCCGGAGCGGTATCGGCTCCTTGACCGAAAGGTGGAGAACCGTGTCGCTCTCTTCCGTGAGGAGAACATCCCCCTAGAGATCCGGGAGGCGGAGCTGAAGCAGCGCTACCAGAAGATCACCGGGGGGATGACGGTGACCTACTGCGGGGAGGAACGGACACTCCAGCAGATGGCCAAGGTCTTGGAGGACCCAGATCGCTCGACCCGCCAGGAGGCTTGGGAGCTGATCGCAGGGCGATGGCTCCGGGAGAGGGAAACACTGGAGGCGCTCTTCGACGATCTGCGGCAGGTGCGCCAACGGATCGCGGAGAACGCCGGGTTCTCCTCCTACCGGGATTACGTCTTCCGCCGCTACGAGCGGTTCGACTACACTCCAGAGGATTGCCTCCGATTCCATGCTGTGGTGGAGGCCCACGTCGTCCCGAGGGTAGAGAGGCTCCTCCGCGAACGGCAGGCTCTTCTTGGCGTCGAGGCATTGCGGCCTTGGGACCTCGATGTGGACCCCCTGGGACGCCCGCCGCTCCGCCCCTTCAGCCATCTCGGGGAGCTCCTGGATGGTGCGGAAGAGGTGTTCCGCCAGATCGATCCTGAGTTCGCCACCCATTTCCGATTCATGCGGGAGCAGGGCCTCTTCGACCTGGAGACCCGGAAAGGGAAAGCTCCGGGGGGTTACCAGAGCGAGCTCTCCGAGCGCCGGTGGCCCTTCATTTTCATGAACGCCGCGGGCCTTGACAACGACGTCCGCACGCTGCTCCATGAGGCAGGGCACGCCTTTCACACGTTCCTCACAAGGGAGGAGCCACTGCTCCCCTACCGTCATGCACCCATCGAGTTCGCCGAGGTTGCTTCCATGGGGATGGAATTGCTGACGGCACCATACCTCCATGTGTTCTATCCCCGCCGGGAGGATGCCTGGAGGGCTTACCGGTACCGCCTGGAGGAGATCCTTCTCCTGTTCCCTGTTGTCGCCATGGTTGATGCGTTCCAGCACTGGCTGTACACCCATCCAGACCATACTCCTGCAGAGAGGGAGAGGGTGTGGACGCAACTGATCTCGAGGTTCCAGCCAGTGGTGGATTGGACAGGGTTCACGGAGATCCGGAACTCCCTGTGGCATCGCTGGCGGCACATCTTCCTCTATCCTTTCTACTTCATCGAGTACGCCATCGCCCAGCTCGGCGCCTTGCAGGTGTGGGTGGACTCGCTTGAGGATCCCCGCAATGCCGTATCTCGCTATCGAGCGGCCCTCTCCCTGGGAGGGACCCGGACACTCCCGGAGCTCTTCGCTGCCGCGGGCGGGCGTTTCGCCCTCGACGAGGAGACGGTGGTCCCTCTCCTGGACGCCCTCTCCGCCGAGCTCGAGCGAACCCGGCAAACGCCGTGACGTTTGCCAGGCCCATCGGAGCTCCCTCCACGTGGACGAGAGGTGGTGTACAATAGAATCGTAGAGGATTTATGGTGATGCCGACTACTCAGCCTAAGACCCTAGGGGATCTCCTCGATGGCTTGACCCGGCCGGGGGAGCTCTATGAACCCCTTGGCGGGGGGAAGGTGCGGTGTTACGCCTGTGGCCACCGCTGCGTCATCCTTGACGGGCACCGGGGGATCTGCAAGGTCCGGTTCAACCGGGGAGGTACCCTCTACGTCCCCTGGGGGTACGTCGCCGCCCTCCAGTGCGATCCCACGGAGAAGAAACCCTTCTTCCACCTCCTTCCAGGTTCTCAAACGCTCACGTTCGGCATGCTCGGCTGCGACTACCATTGTTCCTTCTGCCAGAACTGGCTGACGAGCCAGACGTTGAGGGACCCAGCTGCCGGGGTTGAACCTGTGGAGATCTCCGCGGAGCAGATTGTCCGGCTGGCGAAGCGGTATGGGGCTCAGCTCGTGGGCAGTTCCTATAACGAGCCCCTCATCACCACGGAGTGGGCTGTGGAGATCTTCCGCCTGGCCAAGCAGGAGGGGCTTAGGACCCTCTATGTCAGCAACGGAAACGCTACGCGGGAGGTCCTGGAGTACCTCCGGCCGTGGTGTGATGGCTATAAGATCGACTTGAAGGCGATGAATGACCGCACCTACCGCCTCCTTGGTGGCACCCTCGAGAACGTCCTCAACACCATCAAAATGGCTTATGCGATGGGGTTCTGGGTCGAGGTGGTTACCCTCGTGATCCCTGGCTGGAACGACTCCGACCAGGAGCTCCGTGCCGCTGCGGAGTTCATCGCCTCGGTCTCCCCGGACATCCCCTGGCACGTGACCGCCTTCCACAAGGACTACAAGATGACCGATCCAGAGAACACCTCCCCCCAGACTCTCCTCCGGGCTGCCCGCATCGGGCAAGAGGCGGGTCTGCACTACGTCTACGCAGGCAACCTTCCGGGGATGGTGGGAGAGTACGAGAACACATACTGCCCCCACTGCAGGACGCTCCTCATCCGGCGGTGGGGATACCACATCGCCCTCAACCGCCTCAGCCCACAGGGGAGATGCCCGACCTGTGGGGCAACCATTCCAGGGATCTGGAACTGAGCCAATCCCTCTCCCCGCCTTGCAACGCACGACCCTGGGTGCTATCCTAAATCCCAAGTAAACGGACAGAAATCGCGCTTCACGGTAGCATGAGGAGCTTTCCTCATCAGAGGGTCTTGGGGTTCCCCGACGATAGGACCCTTTGCAGGAGTGCTGCAGAGCAAGGCGGCTTCAGCGCATGGACCATCGCGCGTGGTGTACTAGGGCAAAACGGGTGGTCGTCAAGGTAGGGACGAGCACCCTGACTGGAGGCGGAAGAGAACCCGAGAGGTCTCGTCTTTCTGCCATCGCCGCAGATATTGCTGCGGTGCACCGCCAGGGACGGGAGGTGGTACTGGTCTCTTCTGGAGCCATCGTCACCGGAGCCGCTCACCTCGGCGTGCCCCTCCCGGCGAGAGGGATCCCTCTCCGTCAGGCTCTCGCCGCCATTGGACAGCCCGTCCTCATGGCCGCCTATGCGCAGGCGTTCGCTCGATTCGGCATCCCCGTGGCCCAGGTCCTGCTGACGCGGGAGGACGTAGAGGACAGGCGCCGCTACCTCAATGCCCGGAACACCCTCCTCACTCTCCTTAGGAGAAGGGTGTTGCCCATCGTCAACGAGAACGACGCCGTGGCCGTGGAGGAGATCCAGATTGGGGATAACGACAACCTCTCCGCGCTCGTGGCCAGCCTGATCGACGCCGACCTCTTGGTGATCCTCTCCGACGTAGATGGCTTGTACAATGACGACCCCAGGCGGAACCCTGGGGCCTCCCTCATCCCCGTCGTCGAGCGCATCGACGAGGCAGTCGAACAGCTGGCTCGTAAGACACGCTCCCCTCTGGGCGTGGGCGGTATGCTCACCAAGATCCAGGCCGCGCGCATTGGGACAGAATCGGCAGTGACCGTTGTGATCGTGAACGGCAACGCACTACGGCCTGTCCGAAGGGTCCTTGCCGGGGAGCCCCTTGGGACTTTGTTCCTCCCAGCGGCCAGGAGGCCGGCAAGCCGTCGGCGCTGGCTAGCGTTTGGCGTTACCCCGAGGGGGACGGTGGTCGTGGATGCGGGAGCGGTTGCTGCCCTTCGGCGGGGGAAGAGCCTCCTTCCCTCGGGAATCCGGGAGGTACAGGGGAACTTCCAGTCCGGGGATCTGGTGGTCATTGCGGACCTGGAGGGGAGGGAGGTCGCCAGGGGGCTTGTGAACTATAGCTGGGAGGAGTTGGAACGTATCAAGGGCTTGCGGACCTCCCAGATCGAGGGTGTTTTGGGGTATAGGGGACACGAGGAGGCTGTCCATCGCGACAACATGCTGGTCCAGCGTTCCCCCTTGGGGGAGGCGGGAGGAGGGAGCGATGCGTGACCCCGTTGAAGAGGTCCTGATCAAAGGGAAATTGGCCCGCGAGGCGGCGAACGTCCTACGCTCGGTGCCTTCGGAGGCGAAGGACCGGGCTCTTCTTACCATGGCCGATACCCTGGAGGCCCAGATGAACCTTCTCCTCGAGGCCAACGCTCTGGACGTCCAGGAGGCCGAGAGTTCCGGGGTGAGCAAGGCGTTCCTAGACAGGTTGCGGCTTACCGCGGAGCGGGTCCGCGCGATGGCGGAGGGGCTCCGCCAGATCGTTGCTCTCGAGGACCCTGTGGGGAAGATCGAGGGGATGTGGCGCCGTCCCAACGGGATGCTGGTCGGCCGCATGCGCGTGCCCATTGGGGTCATCGCCATGATCTACGAGGCCCGGCCCAACGTCACGGTGGATGCGGCAGGGCTCTGTTTGAAATCGGGCAATGCCGTAATCCTCCGGGGAGGCAGCGAAGTGGTGCGCTCGAACCAGTTGCTGGTGGAGCTCCTTTCCGACGCCATTGCGGCATCTGGGCTCCCCGCCAGCTCCGTCCAGACGCTGGAGACGACAGATCATGCGGCTGTGGTCGAGCTCGTCCGCCATCCCGAATATATCGACCTCGTCATCCCGCGGGGGAGCGAAGCGTTGATCCATGCCGTGGTAGAGAACGCCAAGGTCCCCGTACTCAAGCACTTCAAGGGAGTCTGCCATGTCTACGTGGACGGGGAGGCCGATCAGGAAAAGGCCCTCCGCATCGTGATGAACGCGAAGGTGCAGCGCCCGAGCGTTTGCAATGCGGTGGAAACGTTGCTTGTGGATCGGGCGATCGCGAGGGAGTTCCTCCGTCGCGCTGTTCCGGAGCTGGAGGCCGCGGGAGTGGAGATCAGAGGCTGCACGCAGACGCGCGCCATCGTTCCTGGTGTCAAAGAGGCCACAGAGGAGGACTGGGCCGCCGAATATCTGGACCTGATCTTGGCGGTGCGGGTGGTGGACGGCCTCGAGGAGGCGATTACCCACATCCAGCGCTACAGTACTGGCCTGGCCGACGCGATCGTCACCGAGAGCTATGAGCGGGCGATGCGGTTCGTCCACGCCGTGGACAGCGCTGCGGTCCTGGTGAACGCCAGCACCCGCCTCGTGGATGGCGGGGAGTTCGGGTTAGGGGCAGAGCTCGGGATCAGCACTGACCGGCTCCACGCTCGTGGCCCTATGGGGTTGGAGGAGCTGACCACGAAGAAGTTCGTTGTCCTCGGCTCCGGCCAGATACGGGATTAAGTCACCCCAAAATCCGGTGCAGGATTTTGGCCGGGTGACTTAGATCCCTGTTAGTTTGATCCCAATGGCCCGCCGCTTGTAGAGGATGTTCAAGCCGATGAGCAGGCCGGCGAGGTGTTCCAGGGTTGCGGCATTCTGGAGGGGTCCCACGTCGATGGCCCTTGCCCCGAGGTCTTGAGCAAGGGCGATCACTTCCCGCTTCGCCCCATCGGCGTCTCCACAGATCAAGATGTCTCCCTCCACAGGCTCGTCCAAGCGGGAGAGGAGGTAACCGCTTACGGTGTGGAACCCGGAGACGAGCTGGACCTCCTCCCCGAGGAGCTCCTTGGCCTGTTCGGCGGCGGATCCCGCCGGTGGCCTGTCCACGATAGGGGGGCGCTTGGAGAGGAGGGGGACTGTGACATCGACGACGATTTTGCCACGAACTACCTCACCCAGGGGAGGTAGGAGCTCCGCCTGGGCAGTGTAGGGGATCGTGAGGACAACGATCTCCGCCTGTGCTGCCGCCTGCTCGTTAGGAAGTCCCTGGGCTGCAGCCCCGGGGATGAGCGCGAGGAGCCTCTTCGCTGCCTCTGCAGCCCGTTGTGGGCTGCGCGAGCCTATCAGGATCTGGTGTCCTGCCCTGGCCCAGCGGAGGGCGAGCCCGAACCCTTGCTGCCCCGTCCCTCCGATGATGGCGATCCGTCTCCCCCGCATGGCAGATTGAGGCCTCTTAAGGGAAGATGCGCGTGCCAGCTTCGCCGCGTAGCGCCCTCCCGATCGCCGGAGGAGATGTGATGAGGACCATCTTGCCCCCAGCCTCGAGGTAGTGGATGGCTGCCTCGATCTTAGGGCCCATGCTCCCTGGAGGGAAATGCCCTTCGCGGAGATAGTGGCGTGCCTCCTCCAGGGTCATCCCGGAGAGCCAGCGCTCCTGCGGCGTGCGGTAATGGATCGCGACGCCTTCCACGGCCGTGGAGATGAGGAAGAGGTCCGCGCGCAAACCAATGGCCAGAAGGCTTGCCGTGAGATCCTTATCAATGACAGCCTCCACGCCCCGAAGGGCTCCGCCATCGTCCCGGATCACTGGGATCCCTCCCCCTCCCGCCGCGATGACCAAAAACCCCGCGCTTTGGAGGGTCCTGATGGAGTCCATCTCAAGGATCTCTAGCGGACGGGGAGAAGGAACCACACGGCGCCAACCTCTTCCAGCGTCCTCCGCGACCGCCTTCCCTTCTTGGCGGTACTGTTCGGCCCGTTCTCGTGTGAGGAATGGCCCCACCGGTTTCGTCGGGTTGAGAAACGCTGGATCGTTGCGATCGACCAGGACCTGGGTCACAACCGTGACTACGGGTCGTCGGATCCCAAGACGCAACAAGCTGTTGTGGAGGGCTTGCTGGATCATGTACCCAAGGGAACCCTGCGTATCTGCGACGCACAGGTCCAAAGGAACAGGATGCAAGACGTTGCTCGCCAGCTCCGCGCGCAGGAGGGTGAATCCCACCTGGGGGCCGTTGCCGTGGGTGATGACGAGATCCCATCCCGTTGCGATCATGGCGGCGAGATGTCCACACGTCTCTCCAATCGCCTCCCACTGGTCGGGGACCGCTTGGTGGGCCTCGTTTCTGATTAAGGAGTTCCCCCCGATGGCGACAACCGCAAGTTTGTCCATCTGCCGACACTCCTCAGGTGCCCCCGCAGAACTCTTTAGACAGACGTCGTGGGAGCTCCCGGCTGAAGATTCGCTTCAATCCCGGAGAAGACAAACACTCCGTTCGCCGCCCCCCTGGAGAGTCCTCTCTGATTTGGGGGAAAGTCCCGTCCTGCGGAAAACCCTGGGTGGCCCCAAAAAACGAACAGGAATCCACTCCAGGTCATCCGCGTAGAAGGAGGCGAATCGTCAGATCCTTGAGAATACAAGCATTTCCTCTTGCCAACCGATTTTCTTCATGCGAATATATAGTCGGAGGTGTCGAGTATCATTCGTAATATACGAACAAATTTCGGCCGGAAGGCAAATGGCAGGGAGATGAGGCAACCAACGGGTTCCGTTTACCAGACACCCTCGACAGGGGGTACAGAATCCCCTGTCGTCCAAATGGTGGGCATCACCAAAAGGTTCCCTGGGGTCGTGGCGAACGACCATGTTCACTTCGAGGTGCGGCGTGGGGAGATCCACGCCCTTCTCGGTGAGAACGGCGCCGGGAAGACCACTCTCATGAAGATTCTCTATGGCTTCTACCGTCCCGACGAGGGGGAGATCTACCTGGAGGGGCGCCGTGTCCTCTTCCGATCTCCCCGCGATGCCATCGCCCATGGGATCGGGATGGTGTTCCAGCACTTCATGCTTGTTCCCTCGCTCACGGTAATGGAGAATCTCCTCCTAGGCATGGACTCCTGCCCGTTCGTGCTCCGCCAAGATCTAGCCCGGAAGATCGAAGATCTCTCCCGGCGGTACGGGCTCAGAGTAGACCCTGGGGCTAAGGTCTGGCAGCTCAGCGTCGGAGAGCAGCAACGTGTGGAGGTCCTGAAGCTTCTCTTCCGGGACGCCCGGATCCTCATCCTCGATGAGCCCACCTCTGTCTTGACCCCACTGGAGGTACGAGACCTGTTTGCGACCCTCAGGCAACTCGCTGCCGAAGGGCGGTCCATCGTCTTGATCACCCACAAGCTCGACGAAGTCATGGACCTGGCCGACCGCATCACGGTCCTTCGCGCAGGCCGCGTCGTGGGGACGGTGGAGCGGGCGAAGGCAACGAAGCAGGACCTTGCCAGGATGATGGTGGGCAGGGAGACCTTCCTCCAGGCCGACCGGGAACCGGTCCCCTCAGGTCCGGTGGTCCTCGAGGTAGAGGGTCTCGGGGCACGGAACGACCGCGGCCTCCTCGCACTCCGAGGAGTTTCGTTTGAGGTACGCGCAGGGGAGATCTTTGGCATCAGTGGCGTCGCCGGCAATGGCCAGCGGGAGCTCGGGGAGGTGATCACAGGCCTTCGACCCGCCACTTCCGGCCGCGTGCGCCTCCTCGGCCAGGATGTCACCAACGCTCCACCTCGGGAGATCTTCCGCCGTGGGGTCAGCTGTATCCCTGAGGACCGAATGGGGATGGGGGTGGCTCCTGGCCTGAGCGTCGTGCATAACCTCCTCCTCAAGCGATACAACGTCCCGCCGTACTGCCGGGGGCCACTACTGGACTTTGCTGCGGTACGTGCCCTGGCCGACCAGCTCATCGCTCAGTTCGACATCCTCGTTCCAGACAGGAATCTCCCTGTGCGCCACCTCTCCGGCGGGAACCTGCAGAGGCTGCTCCTGGCCCGGGAGGTCCACCTCTCTCCCCGCTTGATCGTGGCCTTTCACCCTACGCGCGGGCTGGACGTGGCGGCGGCTGAGGCAACGCACCGGATCTTGCTGGAGCAGAGGAAAGCCGGGACGGCGATCCTGCTCATCTCCGAAGATCTCGACGAAATCCTCGCCCTGAGCGACCGCATCGCGGTGATGTACGGAGGCGAGATCGTCGGGATCCTTCCAAGGGAGGCGGCGGACGTGGAGGAGATCGCCCTGATGATGGCAGGGGAGCGGCGTCCCCGTGTAGCCCAGGCGGTCCCAGTATAGACGCCCCCAAAGTGTGATGGGATGGAGGCGAGGGTCGTTGAAATCACGGGTTCTCCTTGGTCCTGTGCTCTCCCTTCTCCTCGCTTTCCTGGTGGGCGCAGCCTTCCTCACCATGGCCGGACTGAATCCCTTGCGGGCGTATGCGGCCATCCTGGAGGGCCCCTTCGGGAGCTGGTGGGGGATCTCGGAGACAGTTGTCAAGGCCACCCCCCTTATCCTGACATCTCTTGCTGTCCTCCTCCCGGCGAGGATGCAGCTTTGGAACATCGGTGCCGAGGGTCAGCTCCATCTCGGGGCAATTGGCGCCACGTGGGTCGCGCTGTTCTTCCCTTTTCGGGAGCGGCCGTTCGGGATGATCCCCGTGATGATCGTCGTCGGGTTCATTGCGGGGGCGCTTTGGGCCGGGATCCCTGGGGTTCTACGGGCCTACCTCAATGTGAACGAGGTGATCACTACGCTCATGCTCAACTACGTGGCCCTGCTCTGGGTGGACTACCTCATCTACGGCCCCTGGAAGGATCCGACGAGCCTGGGGTTCCCCCTTACTCCCACCTTCCCCGGCTCGGCCCGGTTCCCAGCGATCCCGGGGACGCGGATCCACCTCGGACTCCTCCTGGGACTCTCTGCCGTCCTCGCTGTTTCCCTGATCCTTGAGAGGACGCGGTGGGGGTTCGAGATCCGGGTGATCGGGGACAACCCCTCTGCTGCGCGTTATGCGGGAATGAACCTCGCCAGGAACATCCTCCTCACGATGGTCGTTGCTGGCGGGCTCGCAGGTCTCGCAGGGGTGGGAGAGGTAGCGGCGATCCAGGGGAGGTTGCAACGGGGAATCTCTCCCGGGTACGGGTACACTGCGATCCTCGTCGCTTGGCTTGCCAGGTTGAATCCCTGGGCTGCTGTTCTCGTCTCCTTCCTCCTGGGGGGTCTCCTCCTGGGAGGGGATTCCCTCCAAATCGCCCTGGGGGTTCCCGTCTCCGTAGTGTACCTCCTCCAGGGGTTGATCTTCTTCTTCGTCCTCGGGGGCGACGCCCTGATGCGGCTCCGTGGGGTAGTCAAATGACAACACTCCCGGCGTCTGGGAGGATGACTGGCCTTAGGTCACCCCACCAAAACCCACCTGCGGGTTTTGGTGGGGGCCCCGACACGGGGGAAGCTCCAGATGCTACGGTGTAGCGAGATTTCTGTCGGTTTACTGAGGTGGTGTCTGTATGGATCTCGGCGCCCTCGTCGTTCCCGTCCTTGCCGCCGCGGTACGGGCTGGCACGCCCGTCCTCTACGCGACCCTTGGGGAGATCTTCGCTGAGCGCAGCGGCGTGCTCAACCTGGGCGTTGAGGGAATGATGCTTGTCGGGGCCCTCGTGGCATTCGTGGTGACGCACACGACGGGGAGCCCGTGGCTGGGAGTCTCCGCCGCCCTGCTGGCCGGCGGTCTTCTAAGCCTTATCCATGGACTGTTGGCGATCACGCTGCGGGCGAACCAGGTGGCGAGCGGCCTGGCCTTGACGATCTTTGGAACTGGGCTGAGCGGGTTCCTGGGAAAGCGCTACATTGGTGTGCCGGCGGAGAGCTTTCGCCCTCTCCCCCTGCCCGTCCTCGGCGAGCTCCCCTTCGTCGGCCCAGTCCTCTTTCGCCAAGACGTCTTGGTGTACCTCACCTACCTCCTTGTTCCTCTCGCCGCCTGGATGTTGTACCGGACGCGCTGGGGCTTGAACATCCGGGCGGTCGGGGAACACCCCGAGGCGGCCGATGCAATGGGGGTAGACGTTGGGCGTGTCCGGTACGCCTGCGTCACCCTTGGGGGGATGCTTGCGGGAGTGGGAGGGGCCTACCTCTCTACTGCGTACACGGCGATGTGGATCGAGAATATGACCGCAGGCCGCGGGTGGATCGCAGTAGCCCTGGTGATCTTCGCCACCTGGGATCCCCTGAGGGCTATGGCAGGTGCCTATCTGTTTGGGGGGGTGAATGCTCTCCAGTTGCACGTCCAGGCGATGGGGAGCACACTGCCGACTTACCTGCTGTTGATGACGCCGTACCTCTTCACGATCGTGGTCCTCATCCTGGCAACGCGGGAGACGGCGCGCAAGCGCATCGGGGCCCCAGCCGCCCTGAGCATCCCGTATACGCGGTCAGGGTGAGGAGGGAAAGACAAACTCCCCTTCTCAGGGGGATCATGAAGGAGGGATGCTGATGAGAGGGTGGAAGTATGCGGTTCTCCTTCTTCTCGCCGGGATGCTGCTCCTCCCCGGCACCCTGTTCGCCCAGGGTACGAAACTGAAGGTCGGGTTCGTGTACATCGGCCCCATTGGCGACGACGGGTGGACCTTCTCCCACGACCAGGGGAGGAAGTACCTGGAGCGCACCTTGCCTTATGTCGAGACGACCTTTGCGGAGAGTGTCGCAGAGGCCGATGTAGAGCGGGTCATGGAGGAGATGATCCGGCGCGGCGTCAAGGTCATCTTCGCGACGAGCTTCGGATACATGGATGCGGTGCTGAAGGTCGCAGCGAGGCACCCCGACGTCATCTTCGAGCACGCTACGGGGTTCAAGCGGGCGAAGAACGTGGGGACTTACATGGGCAAGCTCGAGGAGCCCTTCTATCTCGCTGGCCTCGTCGCCGGGAGGATGAGCAAGAAGGGAGACATCGGGTTCGTTGCCCCGGTGCCGATCCCGGAGGTGATCCGCATTATCAACGCCTTCACGGTGGGGGTGCGAGAGACCAATCCCAAGGCCAAGGTTCGGGTCGTGTGGGTGAACAACTGGTTTGATCCCGCGCACGAGCGGGAGGCTGCACAGAGCCTGTTGAACGTTGGGGTTGATCTCCTCGCCCACTATCAGGACTCGGCTGCCACGGTGCAGCTCGCCGCACAGAACAACGTCTACGTCGTGGGCGCGAACTTCGACCAGAGCAGGTTCGGGCCTAAGGTGCACCTCACCGCTGCGGTGTGGAACTGGGGTCCCCTCTACGTTGAGATCGTCAAGCGCGTCCGCGCAGGCACCTGGAAGAGCGAGGACATTCTCTGGGGGATGAAGGAAGGAATCGTTGCCCTCGCGCCGCTTGGGCCGATGGTTCCCAGTGATGTACGCCAGCTCGTAGAACGGCGCAAGCAGGAGATCATCTCCGGAAAGCGGCTGGTCTTTACTGGGCCGCTCAAGGACCAGAGTGGGAAAGTGCGCATCCCTGCGGGCAAGGCCATGAGGATCGAGGAGCTCATGGGGATGGATTGGTTCGTGGAGGGGGTGGTTGGGCAGATTCCCAAGAAGTAGAGGCACCCTGGGTTGCGCGCATCCGCACAGTAAGGAGGGGAGAGGGATGGAAGTACAAGGGCATCGCCTTGTGGCTGCGGGCCTGGTTCTGTTGCTCTTCACGGTCCTTTCCGCCGTCCCCGGAGCGAGCCAGGGGAAGCTCCGGGCGGCTTTCGTCTACGTCGGTCCCGTGGGGGATGCCGGGTGGACCTACGCACACGACCAAGGCCGCCGGTGCGCGGAGAAGCAACTGGGCTACGTGGAGAGCACCTATGTGGAGAACGTCGCCGAAGCCGATGCGGAGCGTGTGATTGTCGACCTCGCCCGCCGAGGGTTCAAGGTCATCTTTACGACGAGCTATGGCTACATGGACGCGACCATCGCGGCAGCGCGGCAATTCCCCGACACCATCTTCGAGCACGCCTCGGGGTTCAAGCGGGCGAAGAACGTGGGGACCTACTTTGGGCGCATTGAGCAGGCACGGTACCTCACGGGCCTTGTGGCCGGAAAGATGACGAAGACCAACCTCATCGGCTATGTTGCGGCTCACCCGATCCCAGAGGTCGTGCGCGGGATTAACAGCTTCACCCTCGGCGTGCGCGCGGTCAACCCCAAGGCGAAGGTGCATGTGGTGTGGACGAACACCTGGTACGATCCCGGCACCGAACGCGAGGCAGCGGAGAGCCTGCTCAACCTGGGGGCCGACGTGCTCGCTCAGCACCAGGACTCTCCGGCAGCGGTGCAGGCAGCCAGCAAGCGCGGGAAGTACGCCATTGGCTACCACTCGGACATGAGCAAGTTCGGCGGCAAGAACCACCTCACGGCGGCGGTGTGGAACTGGTGTCCTCTCTATGTCCACATCCTGAAACAGGTTCGCGCGGGGACCTGGAAGAGTGAGGATCTCTGGTGGGGGATGGAGAGAGGGGTCGTGGACATTGCCCCCCTCAGCCCTGTCGTCCCCGGGGCTGTGCGTCAGCTCGTGGAGGAGAGGAGAAAAGCCATCGTCCAGGGGAAGTTCGACCTCTTCGCTGGCCCCATCAAGGACCAGGCTGGGAGAGTGCGGGTTCCTAAAGGCTCTACGGTCTCTGACGCGCAACAACTCTCCATGGACTGGTTCGTGGAGGGAGTGGTGGGAACTATTCCGAAGAAGTGAGCGCCCCATACCGCTTCCATTGACCCCTTCGGGTGCGCAGCCTATAATGGGGGAGCGGGATTTCCGCTTCAGGAAACGGACAGAAATCTGGCTCCACCATAGCAGCTGGGACTTCCCCGTGGCGGGGTGACTTCAGCCATGCTCCACCGGAGCGGTTGGAGCTTTCTCCGCGTCGGGGTGGCTTCAGTTCCCCTCGCGCAGGGAGGCGGGAGAGGATGACGCTGATCCCCATTGTGGTGGAACAAACGCCCCGTGGTGAGCGCGCATACGACATCTACTCGCGGCTCCTCAAGGAGCGGATCGTCTTCCTGGGGGGCCCCATCGACGACGCCACCGCCAACGTGGTGATCGCCCAGCTCCTTTTCCTGGAGAGCGAGGATCCAGAGAAAGATATCCAGCTGTACATCAACAGCCCTGGAGGGGTCGTGACTGCGGCCCTTGCCATCTACGATACCATTCAGTACCTCCGTCCAGACGTCTCCACCATCTGCGTGGGGTTGGCCGCCAGCGTAGCCGCTGTCATCCTCGCGGGAGGCGCGCGGGGGAAACGATTCGCGCTCCCCTACGCGCGGATCATGCTCCACCAGCCCTGGGGTGGTGTCCGCGGGAGCGCGGTGGATATCAGCATCGAGGCACAGGAGGTCCTCACCTTGCGGCGGTTCCTGCAGGAGATCCTGGCGAAGCACACCGGCCAGCCTATGGAGCGTATCGAGCGTGATACGGACAGGGACTTCTGGATGGGGGCGGAGGAGGCCAAGGCCTACGGGATCATCGACGATGTCATCCGTCCCCGCAAGATCAAGGTGGAGTCGATGGGAGGTTAACGATGGAGAACCATTACCTCGAGCGGTGGGCGAAGGTCCTCGTGCATTACTCTCTGCGTCTCAGAAAGGGGGACCTCCTCCGGATCGGGGGGACGGCTCTGACGGCCCCGCTGATCCTTGCTGTCTACCGGGAAGCGCTTGCGGCGGGGGCACACCCTTACACCCGTGTGGCGATCGAAGGCCTGGAAGAGACCTTCTACCGCTATGCCTCCGAGGAGCAGCTCCGGTTCATCTCCGAGGTGGAAAGGCTCGAGATCGAGAAATTAGACGCCTACCTGGGGATCCTGGGGTACTGGAACACCCGTAGCCTCTCCAGCATCGACCCGGCACGCCTCGCCATCCGGCAGGAGGCGACCAGAGATCTCAACCAGAGGTTCCTGGAGAGGTCGGCCAGGGGGGAGTTGCGCTGGTGCGTCACCCAGTTCCCTACCAACGCTGACGCGCAGGAAGCCGACATGTCCCTGAGGGACTACGAGGAGTTCATCATCCGCGCCTGCCTCTTGGATCGCGACGATCCCGTCGCTGCGTGGGAGCAGGTGAAAGCGCGCCAGGATCGCATCGCCGCGTTCCTCGAGAAGATCCGCACCTTCCGCATCGTGGCCCCCGATGTGGACCTGACCATCTCCGCGGAGGGGCGGCGGTGGATCAATGCCTTCGGGGACAAGAACTTCCCCGACGGAGAGGTGTTCACCGGTCCCGTGGAGGATTCAGCTAACGGCTACGTCCGGTTTACCTTCCCGGTGATCTTCCATGGACGCGAGGTGATCGATGTGCGGCTTTGGTTCGAGTCCGGCCGGGTGGTAAAGGCGGAGGCAGCCAAAGGGATCGAACTCCTGAACACAATGCTCGATACCGACCCAGGGGCAAGGTACGTGGGCGAGTTCGCCTTCGGCCTCAACGAAGGGATCCAGCGATTCACCAAGAACATCCTGTTTGACGAGAAGATTGGGGGGACGTTCCACTTGGCGCTAGGGAGCGGTTACCCCGAGACGGGCTCCCGGAATACCTCCGGACTGCACTGGGACATGATCTGCGACCTTCGGCAGGGAGGGGAGGTCTACGGCGACGGGGAGCTGATTTACCGGGACGGGAGGTTCCTCGTAGGTTAACCGCGTTCGTACTCGGCAATGAGCTCTTCGAACATCCGCTGCGTCTCTTCGCTGACGTGCTCGGCCATTTCCGCGTACGCGGGGCTCTCCATTGCTTTGACCTGAATGTTCTGCAGCATGTTCCCCTCGACCCACCGGAGGAAGTCCACGACCTCCTCCTTGCGGAACTCCCCGAACTCTCCAGCCTTGAGCCTGCGTACGAACTCCTGGAGAGGCCGGTACTCTATGAGGCAGAGCTGCTCATAGATCTCCCATAACCGCTCGTTCATGGCAATCCTTCGTGTGGCGCTCGATAGAGGCATTTCGTCCTCCCTGACGCGATCCCTTCTGGGGTGTGACCCGGGACCTTAGAGCTGAGCGGGGTGCTCTTCCTGTGCCGCGGCAGCGCGATGGCCGCGCACGCGGTGGAGCTTGATGAAGTTCGTCCTCCCGCGTGCGATGATCGGGGCCGAGCCGACCAAGACAATTGTGTCCCCAGGTTTCACAAGACCACGGGCGACGAGCTCCCCTTCCACATGGGTGATCATCGAGTCCGTGTCCCTTTGGAACGCAGTCTGGACCGGCTGGACCCCCCACCACAGGGAAAGGCGCCTGGCCACCGTTGGGCTCTCCGTGAACGCGATCAAGGGCTGGCGGGGGCGGTTGGTGGAGATCATCTCTGCGGTCCTTCCGGACCTGGTGATAACTACGAGGGCCTTGACATCGAGCTCCTCGGCGAGGTGACAAGCCGCCTGACCGACGGCGAAGGCATGGGTGACCCTTTGAGGGTCGGCCCGCCTGCCATAGCGGTACTCAGGGCTCGCCTCCACGGCGCGGGCGATGCGGTCCATCATCCGCACCGCCTCTATGGGATAATTCCCTGTCGCCGTCTCTGCCGAAAGCATGACCGCATCCGTTCCATCCAGGATGGCGTTGGCCACATCCGAGGTTTCCGCGCGGGTGGGGCGGGGATGGTGGACCATGGACTCCAACATCTGGGTGGCGGTGATCACGGGGATTCCCACCTGGTTCGCCTTGCGGATGATCACCTTTTGGAGAATAGGGATGCGCTCCGGGTCCAGCTCCACCCCAAGGTCTCCCCTCGCGACCATGACCCCATCCGCTGCCTCCACGATCTCTTCTAAGTTCTCAATGGCCTCGGCCCTCTCAAGCTTGGCAATGAGCCGGACGTCAGGGGCGCCCAGGGACCGGGTTAAGCGCCGTACCTGGAGGATGTCCTCAGCCTTTCGCACAAAGCTCAACGCAACGTAATCCACGCCCATGCCCAGGCCGAACTCCAGATCAGAAACGTCCTTCTCTGTGAGGGAGGGGAGGCGGAGGTGGGTATCAGGGAAATTGACCCCCTTGTGGCTGGAGAGAGGCCCGCCACGGGTGACCCGGCACCGGACCGCTTCCTCCTCGCAGGACTCCACGACGAGCTCGAGGTTCCCGTCATCGAGGAGGATGCGGTGACCAGGTTTGACATCCTGGGGGAGAGAAGGGTAAAGGATGGGGATCACTTCCAGAGAGCCCGGGATCGCGCGTGTCGTCAGGGTGACCGTCGTCCCCGTCGGGAGGTACACAGTCCCGTCCGGGAACTCTCCGACCCTGACCTTGGGTCCCTGGAGGTCCTGCATAATGGCAATGGTCCTCCCTACCTCCTGGGCGATTTCCCGTACAATCCGCGCCACGCGCCCGTGCTCCTCAGGGGTTCCGTGGGAGAAGTTCAAGCGCACCACATCCACTCCTGCAGCGAGGAGTCCGCGGATGCACTCAGGGGTGTTCGTCGATGGACCGAGGGTGGCGACGATCTTTGTCCGCCGGGGGAGCTTGGTGACGTCTAGGAGCTCTCCGGATTCCATCATAACTTAGGAAGACCTTGCCGACTGTGCCAAGACAGGGGCAAGGAACTGCTCCAAGGTGAGCCACGGCGCGATCCGTTGCACTTTCGTCCAGATGGCCCGGCGTTCCTCCTCGCTCTGTGCGGCCACGTACTTCTTCCGGAGCTTCCTCAGCTTTTCCTTTCGATGTCGTCGGCGACGTAGCTCACGATCCCGCTCCCGCAAGGACGATCCCTCCCTCACAGGTCAGGGTTCCTCTCATGAGCTCCTCAGCAAACGGACAGGAGTCATGTTCCACCGTAACAACGGGATCTTCCTCCGTGTCGGAGTGACTTAAGGCCGCTCAGAACCGGGGGACGAGCGGGCGGAAGTTCGGGGCCGGGACCTGTCTCGGAAGTGGAGCCCCCGGAGCCTGCGGGCCTAAGGGGCGGAGGTAGAAGAACTCCGGGGGTGACCCCGGCACCCCTTGCTGTCCCTCCGGACCTGGTTGGAGCTGGTAGAGCCTCCCCTGGTAGTAGAACAGGATGGTTGGTGTGCACTCCTGCTGATTCTGATCAGGACTCTGCCCCTGCCCTTGAGGTTGCCTCCCTGGGAAGGGGAGGGGGATGAACTCCTGGAGCGGCGCCTGGGCAGGGGAAAGCGCGACCCCTGCGGACGCCATATGCAGACCGGAGCCAAGAAAAAACCCGATTCCTCCTGCGACCAGGAGGCTCGCGCCTGCGAGAAGGGCTCTCTGCCATCTCTTCATCGTCTCCCCCACCTTCCGCGCGGTGAAGTGAACGGACAGAAATCTTGCTCCACCGTAGCACCTGGAGCTTCCCCTCTGTGTCGGGGTGACGTAGACGGGACCCGCTCCAATGAAAGGTGCCGTAAGGCTAGTATACCACAGGAACGCATAGGATGGGAAAATTGGCGTACTGCCTCAGGAGTCCTGAGAGGGGGGTAGCAGGCGGATCCACGTGGCCTTCCTCCCCTTTGGCGTTAGCTCGTACTCGAACTCCACAAGCCTTCCGGGTTCTATGCGGCGCATCCCAATCTTCTGCAGGATGCGCCGGTGCAGGAATACGTCCCCCGCTTCATCGGTGAGGAAACCATAGCCACGGCGTGCATCGAACCATTTGACCTTCCCCTGGGCCATCCCTGTCCCCCTAGGAGATCATAGGAACACCGAGAATGAAATACAAGACATGCGAAACGAGGGAGCGAGGAAGGAGATGGCAGAGTTGGAGATGGTACCGCTGGAGCAGTACCGGGTCCCTCCGGATCGCCTGCGTTGGACGTGCGACCCGGAGACTTTCCCTTTCACCACGACCGCAGAGATCCCCCCGGTGGAGAACATCATCGGTCAGGAAAGGGCGGTGCGAGCCCTGGACTTCGGACTCACCGTGCAGCAACCCGGCTACAACATCTTCATCACGGGAGCTGTGGGGACAGGGCGCACCACCTATGCGCGGGCAAAAGTGCGGGAAGTTGCCGAGAAAAAACCGACCCCTCCCGACTGGTGCTATGTGTATAACTTCCAGCAGCCGGACCAGCCCGTTGCCATCAGCCTCCCCGCAGGGGCAGGGCGGGTGTTCCAGAAAGACATGGCGGACCTCGTGGAGGAGTTATGGACGGAGATCCGCCGTGTTTTTTCCAGCGAGGAGTATGAACGCAGGCGGCGGGAGGCTTTGGAGTACTACGAGACGAAAGTGGCAACCCTCCTCCAGGAGACAGAGCAACGGGCGAGGGAACGTGGGTTCCTGGTCCAGCGGACACCCACAGGGATCTTCACCATTCCCCTGGACGCGCAGGGGCGTCCGCTGAGTACAGAGGACTTCAGCCGTCTCCCTGCGGAGGAGCGGGAGATCCTCACCCAGGCGAGCCGGGAGGTCCAGGGAGAAGTGGAGGAAGCCCTCCGGAGGGCCAAGGCCCTGGAAAGGGAGGCCAGGGCGGCGATCCGTCGCCTGGAAGAGGAGACCGGGCTCTTCACTACGACGCCCCTCATCGCACGCCTCAAGGAGAAATACGCGGCCCATCCAAAGGTCCTTGCGTATCTCGACCAGCTCCAGAAGGATGTGTTGCAGAACCTCGACGTTTTCCGCGATGAGTCCGCCCCCGCGCCCCCGGAAGCGCTGGTCCGCTACAAAGTGAACCTGCTCGTGGACCATGCGGAGACCCGCGGGGCTCCCGTGGTCCTTGAGCCGAACCCTACCTATTACAACCTGTTCGGGAAAGTTGAGTACCGGCCGGGCCCTTCGGGAATGACCACTGACTTTACCATGGTCAAGCGGGGCGCCCTCCATCTGGCCAATGGGGGCTACCTGATCCTCCACGCGGGCGATCTCCTAGCGAACCCCTTCTCCTGGAGTGCCCTGAAACGCGCCTTGAAGAGCCAAGAGATACGGATCGAGAACATCGGGGAGATGCTGACCCTTGTGCCTTCTGTGACCATTCGCCCCGAGCCCATCCCCTTGCATGTGAAGATCGTGCTCATTGGCAGTCCAGCTGTGTACACCCTCCTGTACATGCTCGACGAGGACTTCCGGAAACTCTTCAAAGTGCGCGCGGACTTTGACGTGGATATGCCGCGGACCCCCGAGAACCTCCATCTCTACGCTTCAGCCATCGGTGCCATCTGCCAACGGCAGAACCTGCTGCCCTTCGATCGCTCCGGTGTGGCGAAGGTGGTAGAGTACAGCGCCCGTCTTGCCGAGGATCAGGAGAAACTGAGCACCCGGTTCAACGATGTCATTGAAGTGATCTATGAGGCATCGGCGTGGGCCGGGTTGGAGGGGTCGGCGGTTGTGTCCGCCCAGCATGTCCGGAAGGCCATTGAGGAGAAAATCCTCCGCAGCAACCGGATCGAGGAGCGGATCCGGGAGATGATCAAAGCCGGCCAGCTCCTCGTGGATGTGACGGGGGCGGCCGTGGGCCAGGTGAATGGCCTCGCCGTCTTGAACGTGGGGGATTACAGCTTTGGCAAGCCCACCCGCATTACCGCCCGCACCTACGTGGGAGGGAGGGGGGTGATCAACATCGAGCGGGAGGCGGAGATGTCCGGACGCATCCACAGCAAGGGGGTGTTCATCCTGGCCTCCTACGTCGGAGGGAAATACGCCCAGGACAAACCGCTGAGCTTCTCGGCGAGCCTGACGTTTGAGCAGCTCTACGAGGAGGTCGAAGGGGATAGCGCCGCCTCTGCAGAGCTCTACGCTCTCCTCTCGGATCTCGCCGGCGTCCCCATCCACCAGGGGATCGCGGTGACTGGGTCGGTGAACCAAAAAGGGGAGATCCAGCCCATCGGTGGGGTGAATGAGAAGATCGAGGGGTTTTACTACGTGTGCAAAGCGGTGGGACTTACCGGGCGCCAGGGGGTGGTCATCCCCGCGCAGAACGTCCGCAACCTGATGCTCCAGGAAGAGGTGGTGGAGGCGGTGAGGGCTGGCCAGTTCCATATCTGGGCGGTGCGGACGGTGGAAGAAGGGGTAGAGATCCTCACCGGGCTCCCTGCAGGGACGCCGGATGACCAGGGGCGATACCCAGAGGACTCCATTCATGGCCGCGTGGACCGCCGCCTCCGGGAAATGGCCGAGCGGATGCGTCAGTTCACCAGGCCGGACGTCTCCAGGGAAAGCTCCGGTGGAGCGACGTCTGCCCCTCCTGCATCGGAACAGAAAGCCCGTGGCCGAGGGAGAAGGAAGGGGGTCGGGTGAATGCCACGTCCCCGAACGGGGCAGATCCTCGCGAGGGTTTGGTGGCTGGTTTTCCTAACATGGATCTTGTGGGGGATCTCCCCTGGGGAAGAGCTTCAAGCTTCGCCCCGGACCTATTCCCCTGTCATCTTCCACACGCAGGATGGAGTCCGTCTTCATGGGAGGATCTACGGCGAAGGGGAGAGGGTGGTTGTCCTCTCGCACATGTACGGGACGGACATGCGCATCTGGCATGACTTTGCGATGGAGCTGGCCCGGCGTGGCTACCAGGCCCTGGCGTATAACTTTCGCCGCACCGGGGCATTTCGGGATTTCACGATCCTGGGGAGATTTCCCCTCGATACCTTCGCCGCAATCGATTTCGTCAGGCGGGATGATCCAGAGAAACTCTTCCTCGTCGGTGCAAGCATGGGTGGGACTGCTTCGCTCGTGGCCGCTGCCCTCCGGCAGGTGGATGGAGTTGTGGTCCTCTCAAGTGCGATGAAGTTCTATGGGTTAGACGCGAGGAGTGCGCTCCCCCGCATCACGGTGCCCAAGCTCTTCATCGTCGGGGAATATGACCGCCCCTTTTCAGAGAGTGCGAGGAGGATGTACCAGATCAGCCCTCCCCCTAAAGAGCTCCGGGTGTATCCAACAGCTGCGCACGGGACCCACCTCTTTTCCACGCCATACGCCCCCCAGATCAAAGCAACGATCTTCCAGTTCCTCTCCCAGTGATCCGTTCAGCCTACCAGCGCGCGGGAAAGGACCATCCATTCAATGGTGACCGTGCCCCCCCTCGCGCGGTAAAATGCCAGGGCAGAGGAGTCGGCATCCAGCGGGGCAGCGGTCCAAACGCTGGCGTACTTCATTCCCCAACCACGGAGACGGTCGAACGCCTCCTGCAGCAAGGCCGTTCCGATCCCCTGCCTCCGGTATTCCGGCAACACGCCGACTCCAAAGGCGAGCATCCCTTCCTGGATCCCCGTTTCCGTGGTGAAGGACTCGTCTACCCATGGGCACACGACCCCGACGGGGTTTCCCTCCCGGACGGCAACCAGAACCTGCCTCTGTTCTGGCTCAGAGAATGCCGCAGAGAACAGGTCTTGCACGCTTGCTTTCAGATTCTCCTCATCGGGCCACAACCAGATCCAGTCCGGAAGATACGTGCGGGTACAGAGGTCCACGAGGAGAGGGAGGTCCTCCGGGGAGGCCTCCCGGATCTCCCCCTGCGGTTTAGGAGGAGGGGACTCCGTAAGGTCCCACACGATCTTGAGGTATCGCGTTACCGGGGAGAAGCCGAACTTAGCGAAAAACCGCGCATAAGGCTCGAACGCCCAGCAGACGGCGAGAACCTGTTCTGCACCCCTCTGGACCAGCTCCTGGAGCGCTGTCTCCAGGAGCTGCCTCCCGATCCCCTGCCTCCGGAAGCCCTGGAGCACAACGAAGTGCGAGAGGACCGCGCGGGTTCTTTCGAGGGAATAACTCACAGCGCCGATGGGGAGGCCGCCAAGGAAAGCCATAAGGGTTTCCTTGGGCGAGAAATCTCCGGACATCGGCCCCGCCCTCACAGAGCCCGATGTGACAGGGATGTACCCGGGGCAGCGGATCTGCGCCTCGTTGAGGAGGTTGATCCAGTCACCGGTAGTCTCCGGCGTGAGGGGCCGAATTTCGATCTCGAACATAGGCCATGGGCTCCTTTCCGCGCCGAATTCTCTGGAAGAGGTAGGATTCCTCCCGAAGGCGCCGTATGTCTTTTTCTATTTGTGGAGCTGCATGGCATGGTCCTGACCATGGGGAGAGTACGAGGGATCCTTCTTGCGAGTTTCCTGCTGGTCCTCTTTTCCGTTCCGAGATCTGCGGTTGCCCTCCCCGTGCCTTTGGAGGTGTCCGTCGAGGTTTCGGTAACGGGCCGTCCAGCTCCCCCCGAGGTCGTTGTAGAGGCGCTTCTCTGGGAGGTCCGTCGGGCCCTCGGTCTTCCTCCGTTGACTGAGCCGCGTCTCCTCGTCCTGAACGGCCCTCCCCCTCTACCGCCTGGTGAAGAGGTTGAGGTTACGGGGGTCGTCCAGTTTACAGGGACGGAGCACCGCATGGGCGAGGTAGTGTTCCGCGCGCTGGTGCGGAACGAGGCGACCGATCTCCGGACGGCGGAGATTCTGGTCGTCAGCAATAGCCCTGAGAGGATCCAGCGCCAAGGAGTACTCCTCCCCGAGGTTACCCTGAGCGGCCCGGTGCGCGTGCTGTTCCACCACAAGAACGAGACAGCAGTCCCCCTGGATCTTCTGGTGAAGGTACGGAGCGTGGGGCTGGAAGGTTCAAGGATCCACCTCGTGAGCGGGATAGGGAAGGCGGGCCGGGATGAACTCCGGACGGGCCACCAAGCGATGCGTGCCTACCTCGCGAGGGCCGTTCAGGGGGTGGGATACTGGGTCTCCGTTCCACCTGGTGGGGAGGTCTCCATCGCTGCACAGCGGTTATACCCAGGGCACGTGGCGAGCGGGATTCTTCATTTGCAGATCTCCGGGGATCCCGTCCGGCTTTGGGTGGAGGCGTTAGGAGACGGGGACCCAGTCCCCCTGGAGGAGGATGGAGTTCACTTCCGAGGGGTCGTCAGGGACCCTACGGTCGCCCTGCAGGGAGTATATGCGATCGGTGCGCCCCCCCTCACGCTCTGGGTCGGCGGACCACCATTCTTCCAGGAGGAGACAACCAAGCGCCCTCTTCGGGGGAACTATGGGGTCGTCTACGAGATCCTGGTCACCCTTGCCAATCCCATGGACCGCGGCGGGACAGTTGCCCTGATCTTCGTGCCACATGGAGGGCCAGCTGGGAGCGTCCTTGCTGTTGATGGACAGATCTATGAGATCGGGCCTACCCCGGCTTTCTCCCAGGTCCCTGTGGCGACGTTCACCCTCGCTCCCCAGGAGCAGCGCACCGTAGTGCTCCGCATCTCCCCGCAAGCAGGATCTTGGTATCCCGTGCGGCTGGAGTTTCGCACGGTCCCAGGATGACGGGAAATTCCTGAGGAGCTCGGTAACGGGAACCCTCGAGACCATCCACCTCCCCCGAGAGGATCGGGGCGCCATCGTCCTTGTGGTCGGAATGGCGGTCCTTTGCGGGCTGGCGGAGAGGGTGGGATTCGAACCCACGAGAGGCCTCTTAGCCCCTACCGGTTTTCAAGACCGGCGCTTTCAACCACTCAGCCACCTCTCCGGTGGGGAGTATATCACCGGGCAAGAAAGGGTGTCAACGCGAGGATCTGCCGGAAATAGAAGAGGGACGGGCCTCCTGGGGGATAACAGAGATGAGACTCACGCCCAGTTTGCCGTCTGGAAGGGCGACAACGATCACGTCCCCGCTCCGTTGCAAGGAGACCAGGGATTCCGTCCAGGTGTCTACGATCGCATCGAACGGCGTGGCAACGGGTTCCTCAAAGATCCCCCCGCAGGATCGACAGTAGTAGTAACCATACTGCTCCACCTTGATGGTGAAGCGGCGCGCGCACCTCGGGCATACAGGTTTCGGCTCCTGGGCGTGCATCAGGGTTCCCTCTTCACCATAGGTGGATCGACACCCGGGGACAAGGGAGGAGCGGTGAGCGGTTCTCTTTCGGGGGTGAACTGCACGAAACCGGCGGTGAATGGGAGGGGGCTGTTAGAGGCCTAGGAGGATCCGGAGGGTACGCGCGGCGGAGCGACTGACGGGGATCTCTGTGTTCTTGTGGTCGTCGATCCTCAGGATCAGGGTACCGCTGAAGAAGGGATGGACCTCCTTGATGTGGTCCACGTTGACGAGGTAGCTCCGGTGTACCCGGAGGAACGCCCGCCGGCCCAAGCGCTGCGCTAGTTCCCCAAGAGTGTAGCGGACGGGGTACTCCCGATCAAATAGGACTACGAAGGTTCGGTCCCCCCGAGCATAGGCGAATCGGATCTCGTCGATGTCCAACAGCAGGATCCGGTCCTCTAGGTGGACTGGGAGCTTTTCGGGGGGAGGAGTCGTGGTGCCAGACTGCATAGCCACCACCCGCTCCAGCGTCCGGCGGAGGCGCTCCTCCCGGACGGGTTTCAGCAGATAGTCAAAAGCTGCCTCCTCAAACGCCTCCAACGTGTGGTCGGAGAATGCCGTGACGAAAGCCACATGAGGCCTTTGGGGCATATGGTTGATCACTTTCAGGGCCTCGATGCCTGAAAGGCCCGGCATCTGGATGTCCAGCAGGAGGAGGTCGTACCGGCGTTGCTGGAGCTGGACGAGGGCTTCTACCGCAGTCGCCGCCTCGTCCACGGATTCCACCTGGAGGCGCTCCAGCATGTTGCGGAGCTCCTGCCTGGCGATGGGATCGTCATCGACGACGAGGACTCGGAGGTTGTTCACGGGGCTCGACCCTCCTCGGGATGCGTACTGTAACGCGCGTCCCCTCCCCTTCCCGGCTGGTCAGTATCACTCCGTACCCGTCCCCGTAGATCGCCTGGAGCCTCCGGTTCACATTGAACAGGCCAATGCCGATCCCTGACCCGACGCCCCTCTCGAAGATCTGGTCCAGCTTCTCCCTGGGGATCCCCACCCCATCGTCCTCGACGGTGATCCAGTCCTCTTCCCCCCGCCGTTCAGAAGTGATGGTGACCCTTCCCTTTCCCCGCTTGGGCTCAATCCCGTGGAGGATGGCGTTCTCCACCAGAGGCTGAATGGTGAGCACGGGGAGGATGGTATCCAGCGTCTCAGGGGCGATCTCCTGCTGCACCTCAAGGCGGTCCTGGAGGCGCACCCGCTCAAAGGTGAGGTACTGTTCCACATACCAGAGCTCTTCGGCGAGGGTACAGAACTCTCCGTGCTGGCGGAGGGCATGGTGCAGGAAATCGGCGAACTCCACTGTGAGCCTTCTGGCCTGGTCAGGATCGGTGGGGATGATCGCAGCGATGACGTTGAGGATGTTGAAGACGAAGTGGGGAGAGATCTCCGCACGGAGGGCCCGCAGTTCGGAGCGGCTCATCCGCTCGACCTCCACCTCCAAGCTCGCCAGCTCCAACTCCGAGGAGAGGAGATCGGCGAGGAGCATCGCCACCTCCATGGCTTCCGGGGGGAAGGTTCTGGGACCGGCAAGGTAGAGCTTGAGGGCGCCGGGGGTCAGGCCCTGGACGCGGAGGGGGACGATGAGTGCGCTGGAGAGGGGACACCCTTCCACAGGGCAACCGATTTCCTCCGGTCCTGCCGCGACCGTCGGCTCACCTGTCCTGAGCACCCGCTTGGTCAGCTCTGTGGTCACAGGGGCCCCAGGAGGATGATGGTCGCTCCCGACACCGACGTAGGCCAGCACCCGTCCCCTTCCCACAAAGGAGACCGCGTCGAGGCCGAAACGGTTCAATATGAGGGAGGCGAGGCGTGTTCCCACCTCCTGCGTCAGCCCGTTTCGGAACTCCCTGCGGGCTTCTTCCCCGATCTCCCTGAGCGCCCGGCAGATCTCCTGGATCTTCGCAGGCCCTAAGAGCTGGAGGTCACTCCACAACAGAGGTCTCCTTTCACGAAAAGCCTCAGCCCTTGTAGTCAGTATATTAGACGAAGTCGGGAGGTTTGCCAAGGGATGTCTCGCAACGTCCTGGCCCTTGACTTTACCGAACAACGGTGCAAATCGTTAGTCTCGTTCACCAAACCGAGAAGCCCTCCGTTGAGGTGGATTACGGGTCTGCGTATGAATTCTTGTTAAGTCTGTGCGCATATACCCGGTCTGACGTGGGTAGCAACTTTGACGTAGGGCCTCAGTGGTTTGAGCTGATTCGGTCTAAGGCCTCACCAGAACTCCTTGCAGACATCCAAGAGTTCTCTCGGGGATTCGCCAAGGTATGGGGACACCTGCTTGGGCTGGTATACACCTCCCCACCTCCGAGGGATGTACCTGTGTTCCTTTCCTTAGTCCAGAAGACAAGCGCTCTAGAAGTTACCCTGCACCTGCTGGGCTACTACCTTCAGACGCACCGCGGCCCTACACCGTTAGAGGTCATCTATTGCGCGGCTCAAGGCGATCAGGATGCGATTAGTCATTTCCTGGAGACCTCGTTTCCTGAGGACAGGACATGGCAAGCCTTCGCCAGTCACTTACTGGACATCGGGCGTGAAGAGGCAAAAAAGTTGTTGATCGAGGTCCTGAAACGGTGGTACGAAGAGGTCTTTCAGTCCCGGGAAGCCGAGATCGTCCCGATCCTTGCAGCCGATGCGCAAGCGAAGCGGAAGATGACCCTGGGTCTCCCAGTCGAACAAGTGGTTGAGCTTGCAACCAACGGGGTGATCTATTCTCCAGAGCCGGGCATCCGGAAAGTCCTGCTCGTGCCAACATGGATCTTCCGACCATGGATCCTCATCTCTGAGTATCGCGATACGAAGATCTTCTGCTACCCGGTAGAACCTTATCACGTTGCCAACAGCAGTGCGGAGCCCCCTGCACACCTGACGAGCCTCTGTAAGGCCCTGGCGGATGAGACCAGACTTCGAGTGCTAAAACTTCTCGGAACAGGAAGCTATACGTTGCAGGAGATTACCGATCGCATGGGACTGGCCAAGTCCACGGTCCACCATCATCTGACCATCCTAAGGATCGCCAGATTGATTGCCGTTATCGAGGGAGAGGAAAAGCGGTATCGGCTTAACCCGGATCGGATTGCTTCGATCTCAGCAGTCCTGGCAGAGTATATAGGCCGCTAAATCCCAGTACGATTCGCTCAAGAGCTTGATTGAGCTGCCATTATTGATTCGAAAATCTACGAACAGCTTATCCGATGATTGTAGAACCGCCATCGTATCCGGGGAGATGTACATGGAGGCCTTCCAACCACAAAACAAGGCGGCACGGGTTCCTGGCAAACCTTTACATGTTGACCATCAATGGATCACAGGGAGGGGATCCTATGGCGGCGGGCAGCGAGTGGGATCCTGCCGAAGTGGCGAGCAAGTACCGACCTCTCATTTATCGGCAGGCGATTTGGTTGCTGCGTCACCCACACGATGCTGAGGATGCTACCCAGGAAGTCCTAATGAAACTTTACCGCTTTCTCCCCCAGTTCAGAAATCAGTCGAAGCTCACGACTTGGGTGTACCGCATTACCTACAACGTGTGCATGAACCTTTTCGAGAAGCGGAGGAAAGCTTGGCAGGAGCTAGTGTGGGTGAACGAAGATCTTGGTGTCAACTCTGAGGGTGAGATCGAACGACTTGGCGATCTGCTAGGTATGCTCAGGGCACTTTATGACCTGCCAGCAAAGTATCGCGTTCCACTTGGCCTATACTACATTCTTGATATGCCATACAAGCAGATTGCGGAAAGGCTAAATTTACCAGTCAACACTGTCAAGGTTCGGATCCATCGTGGCATTCGCCTTCTGCAACGCCAACTTGGTGTGATTTCGGATCCAGACTGTCAACCTGACTGTAGCACCCGGAGGTGGAGCATGAGCGATATCATGGAGCATGTCGAGCGTCAGTTTGCGACGGGCATTGCTCTGGTCACGACCGTGGGCTCCCTCGGCCCGAACGTCATGGCAGCTGAGTGGACGATGCAGGTCAGCTACGATCCCTTCCTGATCGCTGTGTTCGTCAGTCCAGACGAGGCCACCCATGGCCAGATCCTCGAAAGCGAGGAATTTGGGATTAACATCTGCAGTGACGACCAACTGGCCCTCATCGCGCTTGCGGGCGGATACACCCGGCGGGAGGTGGACAAGCTTTCCAGCGAACTCTTCGAAACCTACCCGGCCAAATACATCAAGGCGCCGATGATCAAGGGATGCGTGGTGAATGCGGAATGTCGACTGTATGCACACCATCGGCTGGGGGATCATACTGCGTTTGTGGGCGAGGTTCTGGCTGCAACTTACGACGAAAGCAAACGACCAGTGATCCGCCGTGGTCATGGATTCCACCGACTGGGCCCACAGATTGAAAGACCGCGCCTCGTGTATGTCGCGGTGGGCTCAGGACCTGCTGTCCCAGGGGGTGTGATTCGAGTGATTGGTCGGGCTTTCGACCCCCCTGCGGAAGGCGTGAGGATCCTCATTGAGGCTCCGACCGGCCGCCAGTGGGTTCTGGCGACGTTGGAGACCACGCCTCGGGGGACCTTCTCTGGAGACGTGCGATTGCCTGACGATATCCCTTCGGGAGTCCCGTTGGCTCTTGTCGCCTTGGCAGGCGAAAGGTTCGGGCGAGCCCGACTGCAGGTAGTGGAGACCAAGGCTCCATAGGAGCGAAGGTTTATGTGTAAAGATCGTAGATGAGCCATGTTGTATCTCGCAACCGATGAGGGAGTGCTCAAACTAAACCCGCGGGGACAGGTGGCGCGGTTAGGGCCAGATTGCATGCGGATTCGTGCAGTAGCTCCTCACCCACAGGACCCCCGATTGCTCCTGGCGGCAAGTGATACGAATGGGGTGTTCATCCTACACAAGGGCAGCTGGCAGCATGCGGTGCAGGGAACGGCCCACAGTGTGGTGTGGGATCCGCAGGGCATCCGCGCCTATGCGGGGCTCCGAGGGCCCCGGCTGTTTGTGACTGACAATGGAGGCACAGCTTGGCGTGAGGACCTAGAAGTCCGAACCGCCATAGAGGGTCCCGGTCTTCCTATGCCTCATATTCGGGGACATCCGCTGGATGTGTTGTCCATCCTTGTTCCGAGGCCTGGGGTTGTATACCTTGGAGTTGAGGCCGGCGGCGTTCTCCGGTGGATGCACAATACCGGGTGGTGTCCGGTCAGCGAGGGTCTCCACCCCGACATCCACGCGATGTCTTTCGATCCTCATTCATCCGAGACGCTATATGCCGCGACTGGAGCCGGTATTTACAGGACCGCCAACGAGGGTTCTTCGTGGGCTCCCCTTCTGGAAGGGATGGACCGCCTGTATACCAGCGCAGTGGCTGTCGTCCACATCCCAGGTATCGTGCTCGCAGCAGCCGCGCCGGACCCCCCTCCGCGCTGGAACCGTCCGGGCGGCGCCCGTGCAGTGCTGTTCAGAAGTACCGACCACGGCAGTACTTGGCAGAGGATCAGGAGCGGCGTTCCTGAGGAGTTCGGCGAGGAAGTCTCCGCGATTGTCCCTGACCCTGATACGCCGGAGCGGGTAATTGCGACTGTCCTAGACGGTCAAGTGCTTAAGAGCGACGACGCAGGCTTAAGCTGGCGACAGATCGCATCTGGCCTCCCTGCCATCTGGAACGCAGCGATCGGCCCAGGGTGAGCCGTGTTGCGGATCTAGCTATGAACCGGTGCTCTGATACCGGTTAAGCCCGTGTTGCCAGAACAAGTAAGCCAGGGTGAAACAGACGGAACCGACAAGTGGCGTAAGGTAGCCCAGGGTGGGCATGAGGAAGAGCCCCTCTGGCGCACGGTGCAGGAACACCCGGGAAGGGAAGTAGGTAATGAACGCCAGGGGCAGTAGCACGGTGAAGATGAGCTGTGCACCGCGGGGAAAGATCCCAAGGGGATACCGCACGAATTCAAGCTCCACAGTCTCCACCAGGAGACGCACGGCCTCGATGCGGATAAGCCAGAAACTCAGCGTTGAGACCATCAACAGGACCGACCCTTCGATGAGTGCAGCCCCTACGACGGTTCCCAGAAGTAACAATCCGAGGTCGATAGTCCAGGCGACGCCGGCAAGTCGCTGGGCCACCGCGAAAAGTGGGATGGCGATAAACAAGTCGTCAATGGTGATGCCAGCTGGCACCGTCATCACCTGGAAGAGCGGGTTAAGCGGGCGCGTCAGGAAGCGGTCAAATGTTCCGTCCCGCACATGCCCCGTGACCTGTCCCACCTTGCCGAATACGGCGGCATAAACCCCGTGTCCCAGGGCCCACAACGCGTACAGAAAGAGCAGCTCGGGAAAACTCCACCCGCCGATGGACCCAAAGCGCTGGAGCATTCCCCAGAGCAACCCTATGCCAGCAGTGTGGTATGCGACCCCGAAGATCATCCAGATAAACAGGTTCAGCCGGTACTGGAGCATTGCCAGCAGGCTGACCCTCCAAAAATGAAGGTACAGGAAGAGCATCTTCGTCAGCCCCCCTGCACGACGAGGCGTCGGGCAGCCAGCGACCAGACCAGTGCCACGAGGGCCGCGAGCCCCCCAACCCAGGCGACCTGTAGCCCCAACGCCTCCAGAAGCTCAGGCCCTTGGAGCCGTCCAATGTAGATAGACAGCGGCGTGCTGTAGATGGCTGCGAAGGGTAGCAGCTGCGTCACGCGTAGAAAGCCCTCGGGGAGGAACCAAAGTGGGACGATGACGCCGGAGAGGAGCAACGTTGCAAACTGCATGGCGAGGTTCAGGCCGTAGGTCTCCAACGTCCAGAACGCCGTCATGCTGATGAGAAGATGTAGATGGACTTGGGCGAGGTACGCTAGGATGAGGCTGGCGGTGAACGCCAGAGCATGGAAGGTGGAGAAAGGAGATTGGAGGATTCCGAGCATCAAAGCGAGGCCGACCGCTGGCCCCATCAGGATCAGGTTAAGCGCAGTGGCTCCGAGATCGTCGGCCAGCAGGGAGAAGGGCAACGACACCGGCCGCATCAGATCAATGGCGATCTGACCGTCCCGCACCTTGATCCGGATATGGTTGGTGGCGTTACTGCGAAACAGGAGGGAGAGCAACTGGCCGACTACCATGTAGGACAGCATCTGGGGTAACGCGATGCCGCCAGGTGTCCCATTGCCTGAAGATCGGTAGAGGGAGGTCCAGACGAACTGCAGCACGTAGATCTTTGTAGCGAACCCCACCATGGCAATGAGGATCGACACTCTATAAGCGGCTTCGCGGCGAAGCGCCGCACGCGCAAACCCTAGGTAAACACCAAGGGTCTCAGCCACCTCCGCTCTGAGGCCTCCTCTTGGCTACGGTAGATGTCCCGGATGATCTCCTCGAGCGTGGGTTCTTCGACGGAGAGGTTTTGAACTGGGGTTGACGCTACAATCTTCTCGATCAGCTCATAAGGGGACCGATCGCGGTCGAACCGGAGCCAGACAGTATCTCCCTCTCGCCTGATCAGGGCCACACCCTCCGGGAATGCATCGGGTATGCGTGCGTGAAACCTCAGAACAAGGGTGCGCCACGGTGCGTACCTCCGTTTCAACCCGTCAACCGTTCCGTCGTAGAGGATGGAACCTCGGTCAATCAGGATGATGCGAGGGCACAGCCTTTCCACCTCATTCAGGTTATGGGTTGTCAGCACGATGGTTACACCATGCCTCTGGTTCACCTCGCGGATGAATTCCAGGATGCGTTCCTTCGCAAGCACATCCAGGCCAATGGTTGGTTCGTCGAGGTAGAGGATCTTAGGGCTATGGAGCAGGGCGGCGGCCAGTTCACCGCGCATCCGTTGCCCCAGGGATAGCTGGCGCACTGGGATGGTGAGGAACTCCCGAAGGCCGAGCAAATCCTCGAGCTCCTTGCGTGTACTCTGGTACTGGCTGGCAGGCACGCGGTAGATGCGGCGAAGCAATTCAAACGATTCGATCAGGGGCAGATCCCAGTAGAGCTGGGTCCGCTGTCCGAATACAACCCCGATCTGCAAGGCATTTTCGCGTCGGTACCTCCAGGGAACGAGGCCATTTATGAAGACGGAACCGTCGGTGGGGACCAGGATTCCAGTCATCAACTTGATTGTGGTGGATTTACCGGCGCCGTTGGGACCGATGTAACCGACGCATTCCCCTGCCTCGATACGAAATGAGATGCCACGGAGGGCCTCAATCTCTACGTACTCGGGACGAACCAGCGTCCGTAGCGTGCCAAGGAACCCTTCCCGGCGGCGGGTTGTGCGGTAAACCTTGCGAACATGTTCCAGCTCGATCAGAGCCATTCCCTCCTTTAGACCCATATGGGAAGCGGCCTAGTTTCAACAGAGGAGAAGGGATATAATACCTTATGGTGGCCACATTCGGTCGAGGCGGGATCCCTGGGCTGAGGCAGAACGCCGTGGGGTTCCGCACTGATCCCTCAGGAGGTGGCAAGTATGGCCCTACCGGAGTTCCGCAACGAGCCCTTCACGGATTTTTCCCAGGAGACCAACCGGACTGCCATGCTGGCTGCGCTCGAGCAGGTCGGCCGCGAGTTGGGTAAGGAGCTCCCGTTGATCATCGGCGGAGAACGAGTACAGGGGCACGGGGCGTTCACCTCGTTGAATCCTTCCCGCAAGACCGAGGTCGTGGCAGTCGCCCAGAAGGCTTCCCCGCGCGAGGTGGATCTCGCGGTGGAGGCTGCGGAGCAGGCCTTCAAGACGTGGAGCCGTGTACCAGCCGAGGAGCGCGCTGCGATCCTCCTGCGCGCTGCGGACATCCTGCGCCGGCGCAGGTTCTGGGCTGCGGCCTGGCAGGTCTACGAGGTGGGGAAGAATTGGGGCGAGGCTGATGCCGACGTGGCCGAGGCTATTGACCACCTGGAGTACGCGGCGCGGGAGGCGATCCGCTATGCGCACGGCCAACCCCTCACGCCCCACCCACAGGAGCATAGCGAGCTGGTCTACCTGCCGTTGGGCGTGGTGGCAGTGATCCCTCCCTGGAACTTCCCCCTGGCCATCCCGGTGGGCATGGCGGCCTCGGCCATTGCCGCTGGGAATACTGTGGTGATGAAGCCAGCCAGCGATGCTCCAGCAAACGCCCATGTCTTCGCGGAGATCATGGAGGCTGCAGGATTGCCCCCTGGCGTCCTCAACGTGATCACGGGACCTGGTAGCGAGGTCGGCGACACCCTTGTGCTCCACCCCAGAGTCCGGATGGTCGCGTTCACGGGTTCCAAGGAGGTCGGCATCCGCATCTACGGTCTTGCTGCCCAGGTTCAGCCAGGCCAGCGGTGGCTCAAGCGGGCCATCGCGGAGATGGGCGGGAAGAACGCCGTCATTATCGATGAGACCGCCGACCTGGAGGAAGCCATCTCAGCCGCAGTGATCTCAGGGTATGGCTTCCAGGGCCAGAAGTGCTCAGCCATGTCCCGCCTGATCGTCCCCGATGGACGCTACCGTGAGGTGCTCGAGGCCTTCGTGGCGCGCGTCCGGGACCTCAAGGTGGGCCCGGCCAAGGAGAACTTCCCCGTCGGGCCCGTGATCAACGAGGCGGCGATGCGGAAGATCCTCTCTTACATTGACATCGGCAAGCGCGAGGGCAGGCTAGTGGCCGGCGGAGAGCCGGGGGATGCCGAGGGATACTTCATCCAGCCGACGGTCTTCGCCGATGTGGACCCCCAGGCGCGCATTGCCCAGGAGGAGATCTTCGGCCCCGTCGTCGCGGTCATCAGGGCGCGCGACTTCGAGCACGCGTTGGAGATCGCCAACGGCACAGAGTATGGGCTGACTGGTGCAGTCTTCTCACGCGACCCTGCTCGGCTCGCCCTCGCCCGGCGGGAGTTCATGTGCGGGAACCTCTACCTCAACAGGAAGTGTACAGGGGCTCTGGTGGGGGTGCACCCCTTTGGCGGGTTCAACATGAGCGGTACAGACGCAAAGGTAGGAGGACCCGACTACCTCCTGTTCTTCCTCCAGCCGAAGGTGGTCTCGATCAAGTACCGGTAGGGCATAAGGCGAGGGCCCAGACTCTGTGCGGGCCCTCGCCGATCCTCAGATGTCGTAATACAGGTAATACTCGTACGGGTGCGGGCGGATGGAGACTTCCTTTGCCTCCTTCCTCTTGAGGGCGATCCAAGTCTCGATCAGATCCCTGGTGAAGACATCGCCCTCGAGGAGGAACTCGTGGTCCTTCTCTAAGGCGTCCAGGGCTTCATCGAGGGAACCAGGGACGCTTCGCACGCGCTTGGCCTCTTCAGGGTTCAGTTCGTAGATGTTCTTGTCCAAAGGCCCAAACCCCGCCTTGACGGGATCGATCTTCCGTCGGATCCCATCGAGTCCGGCCATGAGCATGGCCGCAAAGGCGAGGTAGGGGTTCGCGGAAGGATCCGGAGGGCGGAACTCAATGCGCTTCGTCGCTGCCGATCCAGGCCCGTTCTGGTACATGGGGATCCGGATGCACGCGCTCCGGTTCCGTTTGCTGAACGCAACGTTCACCGGGGCCTCGTAGTGAGGGACGAGCCTCCGGTAGGAGTTGGTGGTGGGGGCGCAGAAGGCCAGGAGCGCGTCTACGTGCGTCAGCAGCCCCCCAATGTAGTAGAGGGCGAGCTGGGAGAGCTCCCCATATCCGCTTTCATCGTAGAACAGGTTCTCTCCATCCTTCCAGAGGCTCTGGTGGGTATGCATCCCCGACCCGTTGTCCCCGAAGATTGGCTTGGGCATGAATGTCGCGGTGAGCCCCCGCTTCCGCGCTGCGTTCTTCACGATATACTTATAGGCCAGAACGTTGTCGGCCATACGCAAGAGGCCGTCCGAGCGCATGTCGATCTCCCCCTGCCCGGCAGATGCCACCTCGTGGTGGTGCATCTCCACGGGGATCCCCCAGGATTCCAGGAGCATCGCGCACTCGCTGCGGAGGTCTTGGCAGAGGTCACTCGGCGGGACCGGGAAATACCCTTCCTTTGGGCGGATCTGGTATCCGAGGTTCCCCCCGTTCCCCGTGTTCCAGATCCCCTCGGGCGAGTCCACGGCGAATCCCATGCGGTGAGGCTGGACCTCGTAACGAACGCTGCTCAGAATGAAGAACTCTACCTCCGGGCCCCAGAAGCTCTCATCTGCGATCCCTGTGGCCCGAAGGTATTCCTCCGCCTTCCTAGCCACATACCGTGGGTCCCTGGTGAAGGGACTCCGTTGCTCGGGGTCATAGACGTCGCAGATGATGGTTAGGGTAGGGATCTCGCAGAAGGGATCCACCCGGGCCGTACGGGGGTCGGGGATGAGGAGCATGTCGCTCTCCTCGATCTCCTTGAAGCCCTTGATGCTTGAGCCGTCGAAGCCAACTCCGCGTTCGAATGTCTTGTGGTTGATCTGCGAGGCGGGGATGGTCGTATGCTGCCACACTCCGGGGAGGTCGCAGAACCGGAGGTCGACCATCTGGATCCCCTTCTGCTTGATCATTGCCAGGACTTCATCTACGGTCATTGTTCCGTGCACCTCCTTAGTCACCCCCCCACCAAAACCCGCAGGCGGGTTTTGATGGGGGACCCCGATGCGGGGAACACTTCAGCCGCTATGGAGCAACATGATTTCTGTCCGTTTGCTCAAAAAAGGAAAGACGCCCTTGCACCAAGCAAGGGCGTCGCGGCCCTTTCCCCTTCTAGGTACGTCCCGGTACCTCGGCTAATCTATAGCACAACATCGGCAGGGAAGTCAAGAACAAAAATGTTGTGCTGCACGTTTTTCAACTTGCTACTATAACAATCAGTATTCACTCATGAAGAGCGGGGCGAGGCCCTCTTGGGCCATGAGGGAGACGTGCTCCTTCGCTTTGAGGATGTGCCGGCTCATGAGCTCCATCGCTGCTGTCACCTTCCCCTGGTGCAGCAGACGGGCAAGGTCCACATGGTCCCGGTGGACATGCTCCTGCCTCCATGGACGGGACAGATCCAAACGGCAGAGGGCGACGAGCCTCCCGTTGACCTGGTGCAGCACCCGGGTGAGGGGCTCGTTCCCCGACAGGGAGGCGATGGTCGTGTGGAACGACTCTTCAAAGGGAAAGAAGTCTTTCGTACCGGCTTGCTCCTTCCGCACGAGGGAGAGGAGCTCCAGGAGATCCTTCTGGGATGCTCTCTCCCCGCACTGCTGGATTGCCAGGACTTCGAGGGCTCGGCGGACCTCGAAGAGGTCTCCTACCTCTTTCAAGCTCAGCTGGCGGACCACGCACCCAACACGCGGGATGATCGTCACAAGCCCTTCCTGTTCCAGCTTATTCAACGCTTCCCGGACAGGAGTGCGACTCACCTGGAGCATCGCGGCGAGGTCCTGCTCGGTGAACCGTTGTCCTGGTTTGAGGTCGAAGCGGAGGATGCGCTCCCGGATCTCCACCAGGACTCTGTCGGTGAGATTCTCCCCGGCTCTCCCCATCACAGGACCACTTCCAGCCCGAGACCGAGTTGTTCGGCCTTTCTCAGGGCAGCCATGCCGACAGCGACGTCGAAAGCCGCGCTACCCACGGATTTGAACAAGGTGACCTCCTCATCGCGCTCGCGCCCCCTTACCTTCCCGAGGGCTACCTCCCCGATCTCGCCGAGGATGTGTTCGGTGGTGATGACACCTTCCTGGATGGGGATGAGAAGGTCTCCTGCTTCCGCGAGACATCCGCTCCGCGAATCCACCACCACTCGCGCCCGTTGCACCAGGAAGCTGTCGACCTCTCGCGTGGTAGGGGTGAACGCGCCGATGGCGTTCACGTGGGCTCCCGGCTTGACGGTCCGCCCGTCGAAGAGGGGGGTAGGGGATGTCGTGGCAGTAATGATGATGTCCGCATCCTCGATTGCACCCGCGGGGGTCCCCGCTACACGGACCTCGGTTTCCCGCAGGAAGGGTTGCTGGGCCATCTCCTGGACGAACAGACGGGCGCGCTCCGGCCTCCTGCTCAGAACCCGAACCTCCTTGATAGGCCGCACCGCGGCGACGGCCTCGAGCTGTGTGCGCGCTTGTGCGCCCGCACCGAACAGCGCCACGACCCTGGCATCCTTCCTGGCCATCAGGTCCGTGGCAAGGCCTGAGATCGCTCCTGTCCGGAGCGCAGTCAGATAGGCTCCCTCCAGGAGAGCCAGCGGCCGGCCCGTGGAGACATCCTGAAGGAGGACGAGTGCATAGATCGTCGGGAGACCACGGTCGGGATTCCTCGGGAACACGGAGACGGCCTTCATCCCCAGGGCGTGAGTCCCCTGGAGGTACGCAGGCATATAGAGGGCGATCCCATCCTGTGGTGGGATAGCGAGGTGAAGCCGTACAGGGACGTTCGCAGTGCCGCGGGAGATCTCGATTGCTGCCTCCCTCACTGCAGCAATGGCCTCTCCCATGGGGAGGGCTTGGCGTACCTCTGCGGCTGTGAGGATGCGCACGCTGCCCTTATTCTCGTCCTCCCGAGGGAATTCCTGCGCGAGGAGGCCCACCTATACTGCGATCACTGCGTCCGCCTCCAGGGCGAGAGCGTTCAAAGTCGCCGCGCCGACGACCTGGGCTTCCTCAATGAAATCCCCGGGGTTCAGACCCAGGAGCTGGCAGCTCCGCTCGCATACCATCAGTTTCACGCCTGCTTGGACGGCCTGGTCGATGACCTCTTTCAGGGAGGGGAATTCACCGATCTTGATCTTCTCCGCTTCCCCTTTCTTCACTGCGGTGATCCCCTTGATAAAGAAGTACACAATCGCCTCCTGACCCATGGCGGCTGCCGTGGTGGCCAGGATGAACGGCGCGTAGAGGCGCTCCGGGGTGTCCACCCCGCTCGTCTGCAAGTAGACGATCTTCTTCCTCTCAGGCATAGTCCTTCGCCTCCTCAATCCTCCTTACCGCCGGATCGAGATGAACAGGTCCTTCCCTTCCTTGCGGATCTCCAGGATCTCGTAGCCCCTCCACTTCGCCCAACTCTGCAGGTCCGGCTCTGCCGCAGGGTCGTCTGCGATGACCTGGAGGACCCTCCCCGGCTCTAGCTTTTCGATCTCCTCGTTCGCCTTGAGGACGGGCATCGGGCAGCGTAATCCTCTCACGTCCAAAACACGATCCACACCAGTCACCTGCACGGGTCTCACCTCCTTGGGACCTCGAGACAGTTTGATTCTGAGATTCTGAGATATGGAAACGTCTTTCCCAGAACGGGCAGGGGGGTGGCGGAGGAAGGACGAGATATTCAGGCTATCCCTCGTCCAACCCCCGCCTGGGACAGATGCACTCTCTTGGGAGAGGAGGTGTCCTCATCTGGTACCCAAATGGATTCTTAAGCCTGTAACTCAACTATTACCATGTGGAGGGAGAGGTGTCAAGATTCTCGGTGAAACAGCTCCTCTCCGAGGGTGCTATTGACAGGAGCTCGTAAGTGGATTATGCTGGACGGCGATCGCAGCCTGGGGGGTGGGAGATGCAGCCGGCATTCCTGTTCCAGCCTTTGCGAGGCCCCGCGGAGGCACGGCGCCTGTAGTGCAGCATGCTAGACAGGGAGGAAGCGTGGCGGAGGGCGATACTGTGGACGTCCTCCCCATCAACGACGCCACGTGGGAGGTGGAGGGGCTTCGCCTTCATGGCCGACCTGGCGGGGAACCCCGTGGCGTTATACGCGAAGGTGGGAGGCTGAGTAGAAAGACGGAGCAGACGTACCCTGGCGGGGGCCTACCGCGTGCTAGGTCTGCCGCGCCTGCCGCCCGGCACCAAGGCTAGCAACCACGGAGGGGGGCACGGTCTATGGGAGGGGTTGAGCACGTCAATCCAGAGGGATTGTTCCGCAGTCGCGCGTTCACGCAGGCGGTGATGGTTCGCGGGCCGCACCGCGTAGTTTACGTGGGAGGCCAGAACGGTGTGGACGCGGCCGGTCAGATTGTGGGGCGCGGCGACATCAGGGTGCAAACGGAGCAGGCCTTCCGCAACCTCCGACGTGCCCTCGAGGCGTGCGGCGCGGGCCTCGAGCATGTGGTGAAATGGAACGTTTACGTGGTTCAAGGCCAGCCCCTGCAACTTGGCTACGAAGTCTTCCTGCGAGAGTGGGGCGGGCGCCCGGATCCCCCAGCCATCACGCTTCTCCTCGTCGCCGGCCTGGCACACCCCGACCTCCTTGTGGAGATCGACGCGGTGGCCATCATCCCGGAGCCCCCTGTAGCGGGATCGCCAGAAGGGAGAGACGCGTGAGCGATGTGGAAGGGTACCTCCGGCGCCCCCGTATCCGATGCCGAATTCATCCGGCGGGCCCTGGTCGAAAGCGGGCTGATGGAGGAGTACTGGCGTCGGTCGGTGTATCAGCGCAACGATTACCTGCGTTGGATCGACGGTGCCCGGCGAGAGGAGGCGCGGTAGGCGCGCCTCGCGCAGATGCTGGACAAGCTGCAGCGGGGCGATGTATACATCCGCATGCCCTGGCGCAGGCGTCGGGACCGGTAACTCCGCAGTGATACGGCCGGGGGTCGACGCGTCGCTCGGCCGGGATGGAGACGGTACGGTGAGGGGAATTCTCGTAGCGGCCGACGGCACGCCGCTACACTTCGAGATACGGGGGTCGGGACTGCCGGTCTACATCTGCCACGGCGGGCCGGAGGCGACCTACTCCTACTTGGCCGATGCTCTGGATCCCCTGGCCCGGGAATTCACTTTGGTCTACCACGACTACCGCGGCAGCGGGCGTTCGGGCAGGGCCGCACCGGAGTCCTACCATTTCCCGCAACTGGCGGACGACCTGGACAACCTACGGACCCACCTCGGCCATGACCAGCTGGTGCTGCTGGCTCACTCACTGGGGGGCTTCGTTGCCCTACACTACGCCCTGCGGCACGGCCGGCGCCTCCGGGGACTGATCCTGGTTGCCACGACACCAACCGGGTCTTGGAGGAGGCTCTGGTGGTCCGCAGTTCGGTCCCTTGGCACGCGCCGAATCTTCCGCCTGAGCATCGCTGCGGCGGGCTACGTCCTGGGCTGGGCTTGGCGTGTGGGAGACCCGGGGAACCGCCGCGCCCGCCACCAGATGCTGGCCCTGCTGCAGGAGGGTCGTGAGGATAGCAGGGAGCGCGTGCTAGCCGCTGAGCGATCCGCCGCCGTGGCCAGCGACAACGCCCCGTACCTGGAGGCCGAGGCCTACCGCACTGACCTGACGTCGGACCTAGGTCGCATCTGCTGCCCCGTGCTGGCCATCTGCGGATCGCGAGACGCAGTATTCTACGCCGCACTGGGTCTGTACCGCCGACATCTGCCATCGGCGGTTGTGATGATTCTTCCAGACGTAGGACATCACCCGGCGCTTGAGGAGCCGGAGGCTTTCCTGGAGGCAGTGACAGGGTTCCTCCACGGGGTCTGGCACGCGGCGGGAGAAGCCGGTTACCGGTCCTGGTGATGGTGCCGTGATCACGACGATGAGATCGGCGGAGACCTTCAAGCGAATGAAGGAGGTATATCCATGGATGGCTCAGATGAACCCTTTGGGCTCTTGCATCACATTGAGATCAACGTCTCTGACCTCGCACGCTCCATTTCGTTTTGGAGCTGGTTTCTTTCCGAGTTGGGGTATCAGGAATATCAACGCTGGGATCACGGGGTCAGTTTCCGGCGAGGGCAAACGTATCTCGTCTTCGTTCAGACTGAGGCGCGTTTTCTTGACATTCCCTACCATCGCTGCCGTACTGGGCTTAATCACCTTGCTTTTCACGGAGCATCAAGGGCTCAGGTTGACGACCTCACGCGTAAACTTGAGGCAAAGGGCGTCAACATTCTTTACCGACATCGGCACCCATACGCGGGAGGGCCAAATCATTATGCTGTATACTTCGAGGATCCGGACAGGATCAAAATCGAGGTCGTAGCGCCTCCTGAAATGTCCAGAAGCCTGTCTGAAAACTCAGTTTCAGACGAGACCTTAGTGCGCTGAAGTCAAATCGCTCCGAAGACACCCTAAGACTGTGGGGAGGAGGGACGATGGAGGCCATCACCTACGATTGGTTCATGGAGGCCGTGGAAGCTCTGTTGGAGGAAATCCACGTGGGGCCACCCGACCCGCGCTCCACATGGGTGACGACCAATGAGCCCGCATCCGGGGTGTTGGGCACGCTGGACCGCATCTCTGCGGAGGTGGCGTCGTGCCCCCCGGCCCCGGGGATGAACACCATCGCTGCCCATGTTGAGCACCTGCGGTACTCGCTGGAGCTGGCCTCCCGCGCCCTCGCTGGGGAGGATGCGTACGCTTCAGCCGACTGGGCGGGCAGCTGGCGGATGCAGGTTGTAGACGGTCCGGACTGGGACCGGCTGCGCGCGGCCCTGCGGGAGGAGCACCACCGGCTCTTACGAGCCATTCGCGACCGTCGGGACTGGTCGGATCGAGATGTGCTGTGGGGCGTACTCGCACTGGTTGGCCATGGGGGCTACCACCTGGGAGCTATCCGTCAGATCGTCCGCCTGCTGAGAGATTCGAAGTGAGATCATACAGAAACATGAGGGCACGTCCCGACCGCGAAGTTACTCCCGAAGGGCGCAAGCTCCGCGGTTATCGAGGGGTCAAGCTGAAGGACGAACCGGAGGTGCTGTTGCGCCTGCCCCCCCAAGCTCCCCACGGAGCTGCCCGGCGGGTGTGATCTTGACGGGGTCGTGAAGCCCACCGGGGGCTAGAAGGTGCGTGGTTACAGGCTTGGTGGAGGCGGGGGGACTCGAACCCCCGACCCCCTGCGTGCAAAGCAGGTGCTCTCCCGCTGAGCTACGCCCCCACGACCTTTCGGTTCCCGCCGCTTCATTATAGAGGAAGAGAGGCGGACATGCAAACGAGCCCTGCCCGATCTCCCCCGAGATCAAGGGGACATGCTCATTTTCGCCGTGCCCTGCCTGTCCCAGCAGGGCGCTTCGCCCTCGCCGAGGTGGTCTTTTTTCGAGTCCTGGGTTGCGTGGGCTCTTCCCGGGGATCGGCCGCTGGTGCTGCAGGGGTGCCGGCTGGAGCTACAGCCCCAGGTTCCGGAGTGGAGAGGACTCGCCCACTGAAGTACACCGATTCGCAGGTGATGTCTGCGCGACGCAACAGCTCCCGGACAACTTCCTCAGCCGCTTCTTTCGAGTCGGCTCCCACGGCGAACTCGGTCACCAGGGCATACCGGCCGTGTCGGACCACCGCAGGCTGGCGGACTGTCACATTCCTGATCGACGGCTCCTGCGCCCTCGCTGTGGCCAGCCGCTGCTCGATCTCCTTGATGTCCCCCGTAGTGGGCAATGTCTCGAGGAGGCATTCCGCAATGATGAGGAAGGCCCGATCTGCCATTGTCCCACCTCCACTTGGGATCAAGGAGGGCACACCCCTCCTCTTTGATTGTACCGGTTTTCGTGCAACTGCGGTAGAATGGGATGTAGCCGGGTCTCAAGGCCCGGGAAGTAGTACGGAGGGGGATGAGGATGACATCCACGGGGGGCAAAGCTGGGTTGGAGGAAGCGAGGCCTGGGGAAAGGCGCTACGACATCCAGGGGCCTGAAGCGATCGATGCCGGACGGTTGGAGACCTTCCCGTACGAGTACATTGGCCGGGACATCGTCGTCGAGATCGAAACGGACGAGTTCACGGCGGTCTGTCCCTGGTCCGGCCTCCCAGATTTCGGACGCCTGAAGGTCCGCTACCTCCCCAAGGAGAAGATCTTAGAGCTCAAGTCCCTGAAGTACTACCTCCACTCCTATCGCAATGTGGGGATCTACCAGGAGCACGCTGCCAACCGTATCCTGGAGGACCTCGTACGGGTGACCGAACCCAAGTGGATGGAGGTCGAGCTGGACTACAACATCCGCGGGGGGATCCATACCGTTGTGCGGGCCCGCTGGCCGCAGGAGTGAGGGGGTAGGTTCTCAGAGGTTCAGGGATGCGGGCTACGCTGGTGAAGGTTCTGGAGGTTGCGCTGGTGGCCGGCCTCTATGCGGTCCTGACGGTCGCCGTTGCTCCGGCGAGCTACGGCCCCTTGCAGTTCCGCATCTCCGAGGTCCTGAAGTCCCTGGTGATCTGGGAACCTCACTTGGTCGCTGCGTTCGTCGTGGGGAACTTCCTGAGCAACTTGACAAGCCCCTACGTCGGCCCGTGGGAGCTGCTGTTCATGCCCTTCGCAAACCTGGTCGGGGCCTCCTTGTGTGGATGGCTAGGTCGGTACAACAAGTGGATGGGCGCGGCGAGCTATGCCTTGGTTATCGCTGCCGCAGTGAGCCTAATGCTCTCCGTGATCCTGAACCTGCCCTTCATTGGCCTCTTCCCGCCGCTGCTAGCCAGCGAGGCGATCCTCATCGTTGGCGGGGTGCCAGTGATGGAGGTGGTCCACCGGGGGATTCTCGTGTTGCGCGGGAGATTAGCGTCATCGAGGTGATCTCGTGCGGGTTTCCCTCTTCGTAACCTGCCTCGTCGATCAGATCTTCCCCCAGGTGGGAGAAGCCACGGTAGAGCTGTTGCGCAGGGTAGGGGTGGAGGTGGACTTCCCCGAGGAGCAAACCTGTTGCGGCCAACCTGCCTTCAACGACGGGTTCTGGCCCCAGGCCAGGGAAGTGGCGAGGCAGTTCCTCAGGGCCTTTTCCGACAGTGAGGTGATCGTTTCCCCTTCTGGTTCCTGCGTGGCCATGGTTCGGGAGTACTACCCGCTCCTGTTCCGTGAGGACCCCCAGCTCCACGACCGTGCTCAGGAGATCGGCAGACGCACGTATGAACTCTCGGAATTCCTCGTACGGGTGCTCGGCGTCGAGGATGTCGGCGCATCCTTCCGGAGGAAGGTCACCTATCACGCGTCCTGTCACGGGCTCCGCGGCTTGGGCCTTCGGGAGGAACCCCTGCAGCTCCTTCGGAACGTGCGTGGGCTGGAGCTTATAGACCTTCCGGGATGGGATGAGTGCTGTGGGTTCGGAGGACTCTTCTCCGTGAAGATGCCTCATCTCTCCTCGGCGATGCTGGAGGAGAAGATCCGCAACATCGTCAGCACAGGTGCAGAGATCGTCGTGGCCACAGACATCAGCTGTCTGATGCACATCGCCGGGGGGCTCAGCAGGAAGAGGATCCCTGTGCGTACCATGCACCTGGCAGAGATCCTGGCCAGCACAGCGGGATAGGAAGATCCCTGCCATGAGCACCGTGCGTGTGGACTTCCTCGGTCGCTCCAAGGAACTCCTCCAGGATCAGGCCCTCCAGAGTGCGCTCAGGCGAGGGATGAGCCGTTTTCGCTCCTTACGCCGGGAGGTCGTTGGGGAGGTCCCCGAATGGGAGGCCCTGCGAACGCGGGCACGGGAGATCAAAATCCATACCCTCAAGCACCTTCCGTATTATTTGCGCCTCCTGGAGGAGCGCGTGCAGGCGGCGGGCGGTGTGGTCCACTGGGCGCAGGATGGCTCCGAGGCGCGGGAGATCATCCTAGACATCGCGCGGAGGGGTGGAGTACAGGCAGCCATCAAGAGCAAGTCCATGACCACAGAGGAGATTGAACTGAACGCCTTCCTGGAGGCGGAGGGGATCAGGGTCACCGAGAGCGATCTCGGGGAGTTCATCCTCCAGCTCTCCGGCGACCACCCCTCTCACTTCGTCGTCCCCGTTGTCCACAAATCCAAGGAGGAGATCGGGGCGTTGTTCCGGGAGAAGCTCGGAGCTCCAGAGCTCAGGGAACCCGAACAGTTGACGCGCTTCGCTCGCCAGGTCCTCCGGGAGAGGTTCCTCGCTGCGGAGATGGGGATCAGCGGTGCGAATTTCGCCGTGGCCCAGACGGGGACGGTCGTGATTGTAGAGAACGAAGGGAACGCACGCCTGGTCACGACCCTTCCCCGAATCCATGTGGCCGTGATGGGGATCGAGAAGGTGGTCCCCACCCTGGAGGACCTCGCCGTGATGTTCAGGATTCTCCCACGCAGCGCAACCGGGCAGCGCATCACGAGTTACATTTCCCTAATCACAGGCCCAAAGCGCCTGGGCGAGCGTGACGGCCCAGAGGAGTTCCACCTGGTGCTCCTGGACAACGGGCGGACGCGCATCTTGGCAGACCCGGAGATTTGGGAGGCCCTGTGCTGCATCCGGTGCGGGGCTTGCCTGAACATCTGCCCGGTCTTCGAGCGTACCGGAGGCCATGCCTACGGTTGGGTTTACTCAGGGCCCATTGGCGCTGTGATCACCCCCCTCTACCGCGGCCTGGAGGCTGCTGGCGAGCTCCCGTTCGCCAGCAGCCTGTGCGGGGCATGCGCCGAAGTCTGCCCTGTGAAGATCGATCTTGTCCGCCTCCTCCTCGTAATGCGCAGACGGGCAGTGGACGCGGGGCAAGGGGTTGGATCTCTGGAGCGCCTGGGCTTTGCCTTATGGGGAGTCGTTTCCAGATCCCCTTTCGGCTACAGGGTCCTCGGGAGGCTGGGAAGATTCGCCCTTCGCTCAATGGCCCGACCGGAGCGTTCTCCCCGGCTTCCCTTCCCCTTCTCTCAGTGGCTAGAGTCTCGTGATCTTCCTCCCCTTCCTAAGAGGGCGTTTCGAGAGAGGTGGCGTCGCCTTGGTCAGGGGAAATGACCGTTCCCGGGAGCTGATCCTCCGCAGGATTGAGGAGGCGGTGGGCTTCTCTCCCCCTACCCCTCTTCCTGCGGGGCCCGCGGTCCAGAGGGATTGGGACATCGAGGCCCGCTTCATCGAGGAGTTCACCCGCGCAGGAGGCGTGATCTACCGGGCAGGAAGCGCAGAGGAGGCGGGGAAGATCCTCCAGGAGATCGCTAGAGAAGTCGGTGCTGTGCGGGCAGCTCGGTGGGGGTCCCCCCTGCTAGATCTCCTCCAGGTTGATGCTGTCCTCGCCGCCGTCGGGGTGAACATCGTCTCCCTCCCTGCAGACGACCGGGAACTCTACGGGAAGGAACTGGACTCGGTTCACATGGGAATCACCGAGGCGGAACATGCCATTGCCGAGACGGGGACCATTGTCCTCCTGGCAGATCCGGGGCGACCTCGGGCAGTTTCCTTGCTCCCAAGGGTGCATGTGGCAGTCCTCCCCCGCGAGGCACTCCTCCCCACATTCGAGGACCTCTTCCCCCGACTCGCCTCGCGAGGGATCCCACCCAGCGCCGTCACCTTCATCACCGGCCCCAGCCGGACTGCTGATATCGAGATGACTCCGGTGATGGGTGTTCACGGACCCCAGGCGGTCTATATCATTTTGTTGGAGAGCTCTCCTTCCTCCCAAGCGCGATGATCGAGATCGACGGCGCAACTGGCGGAGGATCCCTTCTCAGGCTGGCCGTCGGGCTTTCGGCCGCGACAGGGGTGCCTGTGCGTGTCGTCAATATCCGCGGTGCGCGCCCCAACCCTGGCCTGCAGGCACAGCACGTTGCCGGTGTGCAGGTGGTGGCGGAGCTGTGTAGCGCGGAGGTGCGAGGCCTTCATCTGGGCTCCCGGGAGCTGGAGTTCTATCCTGGTCCCATCCGCCGTACTTCCTTCCAGGTGGAGATCTCTACGGCAGGTTCCATCGGGCTGGCGCTACAGCCTGTGCAGATCGCCTGTCTTTCCACCACCGACCCCATCACGGTTCGTATCCTGGGAGGTGCGACCTTCGGACGCTGGGCGCCTCCAGCGCCCTCGCTCGCGATGGTGAACTTCCAGCTCCTGCGGCGGTTTGGCTATTCTGCCCAGATCGAGGTCGAGCGCCACGGGTTCTATCCAGAAGGAGGTGCCAGGGCGACGGCGCGATTCTTCCCCCCGCACATCGACAGGCCGATCGAGCTGCTGGAACGCGGGAACCTCCTCCGGATCGGTGGGATTTCCGTGGCCTCCCATCACCTGCGGAAGGCTCAAGTTGCAGAGAGACAAGCCCGAGCTGCTGCGGAGGTTCTGCGGGGTCTAGAGGTTCCTATAGAGATCGAAGCGATCTATCCGGATACGGCATGTCCAGGATCGGGGATCTCTCTCTGGGCGGAGTTTGAGGGGACGATTTTAGGAGCAGATGCGATCGGGGAGCCTGGAAAGCGATCAGAGGCTGTAGGACGGGAAGCGGCTGAGGCGCTTCTCGAGGAGATCCGCTCATCCGCTACCGTGGACCGGCATATGGCTGACCAGCTCATTCCTTTCCTCGGACTCTTCGGAGGTACCTACCGGTTCCGCGAGCTCACCGATCACATGCGCGTGAACATAGAAGTCGTTTCCCGGTTCACCGGGCGCAGGTTTCAACTTGAGGGAGGAATCCTCCGGGTTCTGTAGGGCAGTTTCCGAACCAACCTACCGTAGCTCTCCTGCGCGAGGGTTGTCAGCAGCTGCCGATTTTATGGGCAAATATTTCCTGACCAGGCCTCCTACCTGCTCATGACCCGGTTTGCGTCCATCCGGGCTTTGGAGCGGGTCAAGCCCGCCTGGAGGAGCACAAGCAGGTTGACGACTTGTCGTCATTGGATGAGCCGCTGCCTCCAGGCCGCACGGTGTTGTACGCCAGGGTCTCCTCCGCCGACCAGAAGGAGGATCTAGACCGGCAGGTCGAGAGGCTTCGAAAGTGGGCGGCGGACTGGGGCGTCGAAGTAGAGGTGGTGGCAGAGGTGGGTTCCGGCCTCAACGGCAGGCGCAGGAAGCTACTGCGCCTCCTCAGGGACCCTTCGGTGAAGCTGATCGTCGTCGAGCGCAGGGACCGCCTCGCCCCCTTTGGGTTTGAGCTGGTGGAGGCAGCTCTAATGGCCTCTTCCCGGAAGATCGCCGTGATGGAGGAAGGAGAGGTCACCGACGACCTCGTTGAGGACATGCTGGAGGTCCTCACCTCCTTCTGCGCCCGGCTGTATGGGCGCCGCTCCGCGAAGAGCAGGGCGAGGAGAGCCTTGCAGGTGGTCCGGGAGGGGCGGGCAGAGTGAAGGCAACGTTTGAG